>Ga0228669_1000070_pt1 | contig 70191 bp, 61 predicted proteins | sample 84DmetaG_FD_182700 | JGI IMG/M metagenome (GOLD analysis project Ga0228669, IMG submission 182700) | Seawater microbial communities from Monterey Bay, California, United States - 84D | ecosystem: Environmental > Aquatic > Marine > Coastal | place: USA: California | collected 2016-10-11 | reverse complement strand
GGAACGGCATAATATTTCATATGAAATGTCTTGCACTTTGGTGCTATTGTCTACGAATCAATACCAATCCTAGAAATGTGAGAAGCCCGTTAAGAGGTAAAAGTTCATAGCCAATAACATAGCCACCGATTTGTTCTGCAGGAATTTGTCCTAAACCATAAGAAATAGAAACAGATAATAACGCTACAAGCCATACAAACTTGTCTTTTACTTTGTAGTTTGTAAAAATTCCAAAGGCAAAAAGGCCAAGTAAAGGTCCATAGGTATATCCAGCAACAGTAAGCAGGCTATCAATAACATTGGAATCTAAGATATGTTTGAAAGCAATGATAACCAAAATTAAAAGCACACTCATCCCTATGTGAGTTTGTTTTCGAATGCGTTTTTTGTCAGTATCTGAACGTTTATTAAGGTCTAAAATATCGACACAGAAAGAAGTTGTAAGTGAAGTCAATGCACTATCGGCACTGCTGTAGGCTGCTGCAATAAGTCCCAAAATAAATACAGAAGCTAAGGTTAATCCTAAGCCAGAATTAAGAGCGATTTCAGGGAATAATAAGTCTGTTTTGGGTTGTCCGTCCATAAGCGGGAGTGCTATACCAAAACGTTCTGCATAGATGAATAATAAAGCTCCTAAAAGTAAAAATAAGAATGTGACTAGTGTAAGTACAATACTAAACCACAACATATTTTTTTGCGCATCTTTTAGTGATTTACAGGTTAGGTTTTTTTGCATCATATCTTGGTCTAATCCTGTCATACAAATAGTGATAAACATGCCTCCTAAAAATGATTTTAGGAAATGGTCTCTTGCCAAAATAGAATCTATTTTAAAAATGGAGCTGTATTGATTCAGTTCATCGGAAACTAAAAATTCTGAAAAACTCCAACCCAATTGATCTGTGATAAAATAAATTGAAAGCACCACAGCGCACACCATAAAAAGCGTTTGAAGTGTATCGGTCCAAACAATGGTTTTGATGCCCCCTTTGTTAGTATAAATCCAAATTAAAAGTATAGATAAAATAACCGTAGCTTCAAAAGGAATGTTCCATTGTTCAAAAACAAATTGTTGCAACACAATTGCCATCAAATACATTCGAAAAGCAGCCCCCAAAACTCTAGAAACAAAGAAGAAAAACGCACCAGTTTTATGACTGACACGTCCAAATCGCTGTTGTAGGTATTCGTAAATTGAAGTTAGATTTAATTTGTAATATATTGGCAACAGCATAAAGGCAACCACAACATACCCCGCAATATACCCCAAGCACACTTGAAAATAGCTAAACTCTGAACTTTGAACCCATCCTGGTACAGAAATAAAAGTCACACCAGAAAGTGAAGCGCCAATCATTCCAAAGGCTACCAAATACCAAGGCGATTGTTTTCCAGCTTTGAAAAAATCATTATTACTATCATTTTTTCCTGTAATTCTTGCGATAATGACAAGAAATACAAAATAAACTAGAGTGATAAGTAGAATGTGTTGTCCTTTCAACTTAATAAATTTATATTTGTGATGCTCAAATGTACCACGAGTCTGTGTTCAAATGTAAAATATTCTGAAATAATCTTAAGTCAAATTATTGGATTTTTCAATTGTTTTTACTTTAAGTTCTGCTAATGAGGTGTTTAAATCATTTAATGAAAAATAAATAAAATGGAGTTTTCATCAAAATTATTAGAAAATGCAGTGAATGAAGTTTCACAATTGCCGGGCATCGGACGGCGCACTGCGCTTCGTTTGGCACTTCATCTTTTGCGGCAACCAGAAGACCAGACTAATCAGTTATCCAAAGCACTCATAAATATGAGATCTTCAATAAATTTTTGTCAGCAATGTCATAATATTTCTGATCAACTTGTTTGTGAAATCTGTGCAAATCCCAATAGAAATCACAGGACTATTTGTGTGGTTGAAGATATCAGAGATGTTTTAGCCATTGAAAGTACTGCAAGTTATCGTGGAATATATCATGTTCTGGGGGGTAAAATTTCACCTATGGATGGTATTGGTCCAACAGATTTGAATATTCAAAGTTTGGTCAATAAAGTCAATGAAGGCAAAGTAAAAGAACTTATTTTTGCGTTGAGTTCTACAATGGAAGGCGACACCACGAACTTCTATATATATAAGCAAATTCAAGGCGCAGAGATTACACTTTCAACAATTGCAAGAGGGATTTCAGTTGGTGACGAATTGGAATACGCCGACGAAGTTACTTTGGGACGAAGTATTACTAATAGAGTACCATTTGAATCCTCTTTAAAATCATAGATCATTGAAGCTATCGGTAGTTATTCTAAATTATAATGTACGCTACTTTTTGGAGCTATGCTTACAAAGTGTACAAGCAGCACTAAAACACATTCCTTCAGAAATTATTGTCATTGATAATCATTCAATGGATGATAGTTGTACAATGATAAAAGCTAAATTTCCTAAAATTACGCTTATTGAAAACAAAGACAATATTGGATTTTCAAAAGGTAATAACCAGATGTTACAAGTCGCACAAGGGGAGTATGTGTGTATTCTTAATCCTGATATTGTGGTTGCTGAAAATACATTTCAAAATCTACTTCAATTTTCTGAGGCAAAGTCAAAACATTTAGGGATTGTTGGATGTCGGCTAATTGATGGGGCAGGTTGTTTTTTGCCAGAAAGCAAAAGAAATTTTCCTAAAGTTTCTGTGGCTTTTCGAAAGTTAATAGGAAAAAGTAAGTCTTATTATGCCAATCAAGTTGACGAATTTACAAACGCAGAAGTTGAGGTTCTACCTGGTGCTTTGATGTTTTTGAAACGATCACTTTATGAGGATTTGAAAGGGTTTGATGAAAACTTTTTCATGTATGGCGAGGATATAGACTTATCCTACAGAGCAAAGCAATTAGGATATAAAAATTACTATTTAGGAACAAGTACTGTCATTCATTTTAAGGGTGAAAGTACAATTAAAAACAGGACACAATCGAAACGTTTTTATCACGCAATGAAGCTATTTTATAAAAAACATTTCAAATTAAATTTTTTCATAGGGGCTTTAGTAAACACAATAACAAGTTTGGCGCCTTACATTCCAAAATTTAGTTCTCCCACAAAAAGAAATGATAAAAAGATTATATTTTTAAAGCCCTGTTCAAGCCCACAATGGCTTGAAAAGAAGAATTTACCAGCAATCAATTCTATCGAAGAATTGCCAAAAAACATTTACTATGATGTTGTTTTTGATTTGAATTCAACGGATTTTCATTTTGTAATTAATCAAATTAGTTCAATCAAAAATAAATTTATTACCTATAAATTCCTTCCAAAAAAGTGCAATTATTTTGTTGGAAGCGATTTTTCTATGCGTCGTGGAGAAGTGATTCATTTTGATAAATTTGAAAGCAGAGCCTACTTTTAAAAACAATTGATTAAGTCATCAATTTTCAGTAGTTTTGTGCCACAAAACCATACCCAAATAAAACTTAATATATGGCAAAGTTTGAGCTAAAATTACCAAAAATGGGAGAGAGTGTTGCAGAAGCAACAATCAATTCTTGGTTGAAAGATGTTGGCGATCATGTGGAGATAGATGAGTCTATTGTAGAAATTTCTACAGACAAAGTTGATAGTGACGTACCTAGCGAAGTCAGCGGAATTATAGTTGAGAAAAAATTTGAAGTTGATCAAGTTGTTGAGGTTGGACAAACCATTGCCATTATTGAAACAGATGGGGAGTTAAAAGCTGAACCACCAAAAGAGACTCGAAAAGCTATAGAACAACCCGCACCATCACCAGAAATAATTGCTGATGTTCAAGATACAGTTGTTGCTGCAAAAACTGCTGCCACCTCAATCAGTTCAAATGAAACTAGATTTTATTCTCCTTTGGTAAAAAATATGGCCAAAAAAGAAGGGATTGCACAAGTGGAATTAGACCAAATTGAAGGCAGTGGAAAAGGCGGAAGAGTAACTAAAAATGACATGCTTGCATACATCGAAAAACGATCACAAACAAGCGTTTCAGCTCCAATCCAGACGCCTCCGTCAGCTCCAGCATCATTGACAACACCCACAGCTCCAATAGTACGTAATGGAACAGATGAGATTATTGAAATGACTCGAATGGGTAAACTTATTTCAAAACACATGATTAATTCGGTGCAAACTTCGGCTCATGTGCAGTCTTTTATAGAAGTTGATGTCACAAGAATATGGAATTGGCGCGAGAAAATTAAAGCTAAATTTCAAGAAAATACGGGTGAAAAAATCACATTTACTCCCATTTTTATGGAAGCTGTGGCAAAAGCAATAACCATTCATCCAATGCTAAATATCTCGGTTGATGGCGATCATATTATTAAGCACAAATCCATCAACTTGGGAATGGCAACAGCACTAGCTGATGGTAATCTTATTGTGCCAGTTATCAAAAATGCAGACCAACTCAATCTAATGGGAATGACCAAACGTGTTAACGATTTAGCAGTTCGAGCAAGAAATAATCAATTAAATCCAGATGACATTCAAGATGGCACTTATACGGTTACAAATGTTGGTGGATTTGGCAGTATCATGGGTACGCCGATTATCAACCAACCACAAGTTGGAATTTTAGCTCTTGGAGCAATTAGAAAAGTGCCTGCAGTTATTGAAACCAATGAAGGTGATTTTATAGGTATCCGTCAAAAAATGTTTTTGTCCCATTCCTATGATCACAGAGTAGTCAATGGTGCTCTTGGTGGTCAGTTTCTAAAAACAGTAAAAGAATTATTGGAGTCTTGGGACGAAAATAGACAAGTATAAAACAATGCAATTAAACCTAAAAAAGCCCATTTGTTTCTTCGATTTAGAAACAACAGGCGTCAATATTACTACCGACAGGATTGTAGAGATCTCTATTTTAAAAGTTTTTCCAGACGGTAAAGAAGAAAAAAAAACATGGCTCGTCAATCCAGAAATGCCTATTCCTGCTCAAGCCACTGCAGTCCATGGAATTTCAAATGAAAAGGTAGCCAATGCGCCAACTTTTACAATGCTTGCCAGTGAGGTAAATACTTGGGTAAAAGACGCAGATTTGGGTGGATTTAATTCAAACCGTTTTGATATTCCAATTCTTGCTGAAGAAATGCTTAGAGCAGGTATTGATTTTGACATGAAAAATAGAAAGTCTATTGATGTTCAAACAATTTTTCATAAAATGGAGCAACGTACACTTACTGCAGCCTATAAATTTTATTGCGATAAAAATTTGGAAAATGCACACAGTGCGGAGGCCGATACCATAGCAACATATGAAGTGCTAAAAGCACAACTCGATCGATATAAAGATTTAGAAAACGACACATCATTTTTAGCTGAATTTAGTACACGACAGAAGTTTGCTGATTTTGCTGGATTTATTAGATACGACAAAGACAATAATGAATGTTTCTCATTTGGCAAACATAAGGGCAAGAAAGTTACTGAAATTCTAGAAAAGGAACCCGGTTATTTTGGATGGCTACTTAATGCAGATTTTCCATTGTACACCAAAAAAGTTTTAACAGCCATTAAGCTTCGTGCGTTTAATCAGAAACTCTAATACATGAAACTGATTTGTATTGGTCGAAACTATAGCAATCATATTGCAGAGCTTCAAAATGAAAAACCTACTGAACCTGTTGTTTTTTTAAAGCCTGATACAGCCATATTACTCAAAAAACAACCTTTTTTTGTTCCTGATTTTTCCAAAAATGTACAGCATGAAGTTGAGGTACTTGTAAAAATCAACAGAGTTGGAAAATATATTGCTTCAGAGTTTGCACATAAATATTATGATCAAATAGGTTTAGGTATAGACTTTACAGCCCGAGATTTGCAGCAAACATTGAAACAAAAAGGATTACCATGGGAAAAAGCAAAAGCGTTTGATGGTTCTGCAGTTGTAGGAAAGTGGGTTTCGAAGCGTCAATTTGAAAACCTAAATGATATATCATTTCGCTTGAAGAAAAATGACACTGTCGTTCAGTCTGGAAACACAAAAGATATGCTCTGGAATATTGATGCAATTATTTCATATGTTTCACGATTTTTTACACTTAAAATAGGTGATATTATTTTTACAGGAACACCCTCTGGAGTAGGTCCGGTTCAAGCCAATGATATTCTCTCAGGCTACATCAATAACGAAGAATTTTTCAATATAAAAGTCAAGTAAATGAATGCAGAAATCATTACGATCGGCGATGAAATTCTAATTGGTCAAATTGTAGATACCAATTCAGCCTACATATCAAAAGAATTAAACAAAATTGGGGCTTCTGTTTTTCAAATTACATCTGTTCAAGATGACAAAAGCCATATTCTTGAGGCATTAGGAAATGCAGAAAAACATGCTGATTTAGTGATTCTTACAGGGGGGTTAGGTCCAACAAAAGATGACATCACAAAAAAAACTTTAGCTGAGTATTTTGATGATACTTTGGTTCGAAACAAAGAAGTTACAGCACATATCAAACACATTTGGAAAACTATTATCAAACAACCCCTTTTGCAGGTTAATTTGGATCAAGCATTAGTACCTTCAAAAGCTAAAGTTTTGATGAATCAATCGGGTTCTGCACCAGGAATGTGGATTGAAAATAATGCTACAGTTTTTATTTCGCTACCAGGAGTTCCGTTTGAGATGAAAGCGCTCATGCAAAATGAGGTTTTACCTCAACTTTCACAGCAATTTAAATTACCTTTTATTCTACACAAAACAGTGCTTACCTATGGTTTAGGTGAAAGCGTTATTGCTGATCGAATTTGGGATTGGGAAAATAATTTACCTAAAAATATAAAGTTGGCTTATTTGCCAAATCTAGGTCGTGTACGTTTACGATTATCATCAAAAGGATTTGACAAAGCATTGGTTTATGAATCAATCAATACCCAAATTGAAAAATTAGTACCACAAATTAGTGATGTTTTTGTAGGTTTTGAAGAAGATTCTTCAATTGAGCAAATTATTGGCAATCAGTTAATTAAGTCAAATTCAACCCTAGCGGTAGCAGAGAGTTGTACAGGTGGACGAATTGGAGCACAGTTTACAGCAAATGCTGGAGCATCAGCTTATTTTAAAGGCGGAGTTATGGCTTATGATACCACCATTAAAACTCAAGTTTTGGGAGTTGATGATAATTTAATTTCAGAATATTCTGTAGTGAGTGTTGAGGTTGCTGAAGCAATGGCTTTGGGCGTTCAAAAATTATTTAATTCAGATTATGCTGTTGCAACAACAGGCAATGCAGGTCCAACAAAAGGGGATTCTGATGCTGAAGTTGGAACGGTTTGTATTGCTGTAGTAACACCCCAACATGTTTTTTCAAAGCAATTTACCTTTGGTAAACACCGAGAACGTATCACCACAAAAGCAGTGCATATGGCATTAACTTTGTTACAGAAAGAAATTTTTTAAAATTGACTTCATAAAATTTGTGAACTTACAAAGAATTCGTATTTTTGCACCTCGTTTTGAAACAACAAAACAATTAAATTAAAGGTCATGTCAAAAATTTGTGAACTTACAGGAAAAAAAGCAATGGTTGGAAATAACGTTTCCTTCTCTTTGAATAGAACAAAACGCAAATTCAATGCAAATTTGGTGAAGAAGCGTTTTTATATCCCTGAAGAAGATAAGTGGGTAACGCTTAAGGTTTCAACATCTGCATTGAAAACGATCAACAAGATTGGGATTAGTGCAGCTATTAAAGAAGCAAAGTCAAAAGGGTTTTTAAAATAATTACACCAAAAAGTAAAGCATAATGGCAAAGAAAGGAAATAGAGTTCAAGTGATTTTGGAGTGTACTGAGCACAAAGCGTCAGGACAACCAGGAACGTCTCGATACATTACAACAAAGAACAAAAAGAACACACCAGACCGCATGGAGATTAAGAAATTTAATCCTATCCTCAAGCGTATGACAGTTCATAAAGAAATTAAATAATTAGGTTTTAAATACAAACCACCAAGAAATACTTGAATCATGGCAAAGAAATCAGTAGCATCACTTCAAACAGGATCTAAACGTTTGACAAAAGCAATCAAAATGGTAAAGTCTCCAAAAACTGGTGCCTATACTTTTGTGGAGTCAATTATGTCCCCTGAGAAAGTAAATGACTTCTTGAATAAGAAGTAATTTTTTAAAAATTTTAAACTCAAAAGCTGCTTTTCTTCAAAGCAGCTTTTATTTTTTTAGTACCTTGCAGAAACACTAAAAAACGATAAATAACAGCCATTATGAGTTTTTTCAAAAAGATATTTTCATCTGAAAAAAAAGCCACTTTAGACAAAGGGCTTGAAAAATCTAAATCTAGTTTTTTTGACAAACTAGGAAAGGCCGTTGCAGGAAAATCCAAAGTTGATGATAGTGTGTTGGACAACCTAGAGGAAGTGTTAGTTACAAGTGATGTTGGAGTCAATACTACCCTAAAAATTATTGAACGGATTGAAAAACGTGTGTCTCGCGATAAATATTTAGGAACTGAAGAGTTGAATGTTATTCTTAGAGAAGAAATTGCAGCATTACTTTCAGAAACAAATTCAGGAGAGGCTTCTGATTTTTCATTGACCAAAACACAAAAACCTTATGTTATAATGGTTGTAGGTGTAAACGGAGCTGGAAAAACAACCACGATTGGAAAACTGGCGCATCAATTTAAAAAACAAGGTTTAAATGTTGTACTTGGCGCTGCTGACACTTTTAGAGCTGCCGCTATTGATCAATTACAAGTTTGGGCCAATCGTGTTGATATACCCATCGTAAAACAATCTATGGGAAGCGATCCTGCATCAGTGGCCTTTGATACGCTGCAAAGTGCTGTAAGTTCCGAAGCCGATGTGGTTATTATAGATACTGCTGGTCGTTTACACAACAAGGTGAATTTGATGAATGAATTGACCAAAATTAAACGTGTTATGCAAAAAGTAGTTCCAAATGCGCCACATGAAATTTTACTGGTTCTTGATGGTTCAACAGGTCAAAATGCTTTTGAACAAGCCAAACAATTTACGGCTGCTACTGAAGTTAATGCATTGGCTGTTACCAAACTAGACGGTACAGCCAAAGGGGGAGTTGTTATTGGAATCAGCGATCAATTTCAAGTGCCTGTAAAGTACATCGGCGTAGGTGAGGGCATAGATGATTTGCAAGTCTTCAATAAATTTGAGTTTGTAGATTCCTTTTTTAAATAATTAGAAACATGAAAAATATTGCATTATTCTTTTTGATTAGTGTTGTTTTTGGATGTAAAAATGACGCTCAAAAAACAGAAAATAATTTAAGTGATATTTCTGAAAAATCTTTCCGTACATTTAAAGTTGAAGATTCAAATTACATAGATTTAGAAGAAGTCTGGGCGCCATTTCAGGATCAACTTTCTAGTTTTTCTAAAGAAAAATATGAAGTCTTGAAACCTTTTATAATGAATCAGGACATTCCAACGTTACAACGTCATATTCAAAACAAAAAACTGAACTATGAGGCCTTGGTTACATTTTATATATACCGCATCAATTTATTAGATCGAGAAAATAAAAAATCGCTTAATTCTGTAATTTCATTAAACTCATCAATTATTCAAGAAGCACGAGAAAAAGATAGAAAACGCCCAAAGAATTTATCAGTTTATTCTATTTATGGGATGCCTATTCTTTTAAAAGACAATATAAATGCCAAAGGAATGGTAACCACTGCTGGCGCAGTAGCCTTGATGAAAAATACAACGGAAGATTCATTTTTAAGTCAACAATTAAAGTCTTCGGGCGCTCTTATTTTAGGAAAAGCAAACCTGAGTGAATGGGCCTATTTCTTTTGTGGCGATTGCCCAAGTGGTTATAGTGCTGTTGGTGGTCAAACATTTAATCCCTACGGAAGAAAAACATTGGATACTGGAGGTTCAAGCTCTGGAAGTGCTGTAGCGGTAGCGGCCAATTTTTGTGCAGCCGCAATTGGTAGTGAAACATCTGGATCTATTTTGTCGCCTGCAAGTCAAAATGCTGGAGTTGGCCTAAAACCAACTATTGGAACTGTAAGCCGTAGTGGTATTGTTCCCATTTCAAGTACCTTAGATACGGCTGGACCAATAACTAAATCAATTATTGATAATGTCTTGGTTTATAATGCTATTATTGGATACGATGATAAAGATTTTAAATCAATACCAACATCTAAAATTGATTTTAAATCAGTTTTAAATACCTCTTTTAAAGGCAAACGTTTTGGTGCCATCAAAGAATTATTGAAGGATTCTCTTTACTCAAATTCTATAGAATTATTAGAAAAGCATGGTGCTGAAATCGTCACAATTGAGCCAGAAAACATTAATTTACCCGACTTTTTGAGGTTATTAAATCTAGATATGAAAGCCGACTTGCCTTTGTATTTTCAAAATCATGCAAATAAAAAAATGACATTCAATGGTGTGCAATCTATTATCGATTACAATATTTTGGATAGTATCCGTGCGCCATATGGTCAAAAACTGTTTCAAGGTATTGTGGAAGATTCATCAACTCCAGAAGAATTTAGCACTATTAAATCAACCTTGAAAACAAATGGTAAAGCCTATTTCGATACTATGATGACTACACATGAATTAGACGGTGTATTATCTATAAACAATTATCATGCGGGCTATGCTGCCGTGGCAGAATATCCAGCCCTAACTGTTCCAATGGGACTTAATAAAGAAAATGCCCCAATGGGACTTACATTTATTACAAAACCCTTTCAAGAAGCACAACTTTATCAATGGGGATATCACTTTGAAAAAGTTGCTAAAAAACGTCCTTTACCAAACCAGTACAACTAATTACTTTTATGAGAACAAAATCACTTAAAAAAAATAAAATCAATGTTGTGACTTTGGGTTGTAGCAAAAATGTATATGATAGTGAGGTTCTTATGGGGCAACTCAAAGCCAATGGTAAAGCAGTTGCACACGAAGAAGATGGTAATATTGTAGTTATCAATACCTGTGGATTTATTGATAACGCCAAAGAAGAAAGTGTGAATACCATTTTGGATTTTGTTCAAAAAAAAGAAGCTGGTGATGTTGATAAAGTTTTTGTAACGGGCTGTTTAAGTGAACGTTATAAGCCTGATTTAGTTAAAGAAATTTCAGGTGTAGATCAATATTTTGGAACTACAGAATTACCCCAACTTCTAAAAGCATTAGGTGCAGATTATAAGCATGAACTTATTGGTGAGCGATTGACCACCACACCAAAAAATTATGCCTATTTAAAAATTGCTGAAGGCTGCGACCGTCCGTGTAGCTTTTGTGCCATTCCATTAATGCGTGGTAAGCACCGCTCAACGCCAATTGAGGATTTAGTTGTTGAAGCCGAAAAATTAGCAGCAAATGGTGTAAAAGAATTGATTCTAATTGCACAAGATTTAACCTATTATGGATTGGATTTATATAAAAAACGTAACCTTGCAGAGCTGTTAAAAGCTTTAGTTAAGGTTGAGGGTATAGAGTGGATTCGTTTGCATTATGCTTTTCCAACTGGTTTTCCAATGGATGTTTTGGAAGTGATGAAAAATGAACCAAAAATTTGTAATTATTTGGACATTCCATTGCAGCATATTTCAGACAAAATTTTGAAAAGTATGCGCCGTGGAACCACACAAGCAAAAACTACAAAATTACTGCAACAATTTCGTGAAGCAGTACCCAATATGGCTATTCGCACCACTTTGATTGTTGGTTATCCTGGTGAGACAGAAGAAGATTTTCAAACCTTGAAGCAATGGGTAGAAGCAATGCGATTTGAACGTTTGGGATGTTTTACCTATTCGCATGAAGAAAATACCCATGCCTACAATCTAGATGACGATGTCCCACAAGAGATCAAACAAGCACGTGCTAATGAAATTATGGAATTGCAATCGCAGATTTCTTGGGAATTAAATCAAACGAAAATAGGTCAAACTTTACGTGTTGTTATTGATCGCAAAGAAGGGCAGCATTTTGTGGGTCGTACCGAATTTGATTCTCCAGATGTTGACAACGAGGTACTCATTGATGCATCAAAAGTATATCTCAAAACAGGAGAATATGCTACAGTTACCATTACAGATGCTGCTGACTTTGACTTGTATGCGGAAGTCGTGTAATTTTTACCATAGAATTTATTCAAGTATCTTTACAAAATAAAATTAACTTTTGTTAACTCCATATTTTTCATACAGAACAACAAAAACCTTACCTAAACTTTTACTTGAAGTTTTAGATAATAACCCTGAACTGGATAAATTTTATACGGCACCTACAACACTTGAAAATTTCGGCTCTCAAATGACCACAAAAGTTGCTCAATTTTCTTTTGAAAAAAGAACCGTTTTGGCAGATTGTTTACGCCAGCAGTACAATTCTCTAAACCCCAGTGCTTTAACTAACGCACAGATTGATAGTTTAAAAAATGCAACCACTTTTACAATAACTACAGGGCATCAATTGAACCTAATGGGCGGTCCATTATTTTTTATTTATAAAATTATTTCAGTCATCAACTTGGCTAAAACTTTAAAAGAAAAGTATCCTGAAAATACTTTTGTTCCTGTGTTTTGGATGGCTAGTGAAGATCATGATTTTGAAGAAATTAATCATTTTTATTTAAGAGAAAATCGTTTAGAATGGCAACACCAATGTCAGGGCCCTGTAGGACGGTTATCGACTAAAGAACTTGATGAATTTTTTGGACAATTTTCAGAACATTTGGGCGCTGATGAACATTCAGAAACATTGACTGAATTGTTTCAAAATGCATATCTAAAACAAAATAATTTAGCTGATGCTACTCGAGCTTTAGTGCATCAACTTTTTGCAAATGATGGACTTATTGTTGTAGATGGTGATGATGTAAACCTTAAGCACTTGTTTATTCCTGTTATTAAAAATGAACTTGAAAATCAGATTGTTTTTAAAGAAGTTACAGATACAAATCAGGCTTTAAAAAAAGTAGATTTAGATTTTAAAATCCAAGTCAATCCCAGATCTATTAATTTGTTTTACATCAAAAGCAATTTAAGAGAACGCATTGAGGTTAATAATGGAATTTTTCGCGTATTGAATACAGACTTGAGTTGGGATTTGGATGGAATTTTAGAAGAACTCGATACGCACCCCGAACGCTTTTCTCCAAATGTTTTGATGCGTCCATTGTATCAAGAAACGATTCTACCTAATTTGTGTTATGTTGGTGGCGGCGGAGAGCTTTCCTATTGGTTTCAACTCAAATCATGTTTTGACTCTTTTAATATAAATTTTCCATTGCTTTTGCATCGTAATTCAGCAATAATTGTTACAAGAAAACAAGACAAAAAACTTCAAAAAATAGATGTATCTCTTGAAGACATGTTTTTATCTCCTGAAGATTTATCAACTAAAATTGCTAAAGCTCAAAGAGACTTGATCAATTTTTCAGATCAAAAACAGCATTTAAAACAACAATTTGAAGGCCTTTATCGCATTGCAAAACAAACAGATGCTTCTTTTTTTGGTGCAGTAGCAGCACAGGAGAAAAAACAAATCAAAGGATTGTCCAAATTGGAAAAACGACTTTTGAAAGCCGAAAAACGAAAGCATAAAGTGCAAATTGAACAAGCACTATTGCTTCAATCTGCATTATTTCCAAATGGAAATTTACAAGAACGTGTTCTTAATTTTTCAACCTTTTATGCGGTTTATGGCCATGATTTTATTGAAAAATTAAAATCCGATTTAAATCCTTTTCAACAAGGATTTGCTGTAGTTTCTTTATAAGTTTTTATAAAAAATTGATTTAAAATTTAGAGATAAATAGTACTTTTGGGCATGCAACACGATAAGGTACTCATTCTCGATTTTGGATCTCAATATACACAGCTCATTGCGCGTCGCGTTAGAGAGTTGAATATTTATTGTGAAATTCATCCCTATAACAAAATTCCAACCTCATTAGACGACTATAAAGCGGTGGTGCTTTCGGGTAGTCCACAGTCAGTTCGTGGCGATGATGCACTGCATCCCGATTTATCGGAAATTCGAAACATAAAACCGTTGTTGGCGGTCTGTTATGGCGCACAATATTTGGCACATTTTTCTGGTGGCAATGTTGCACCTTCAAACACAAGAGAGTATGGGCGCGCCAATTTGTCTTATATCAAAACAAATGACTCTTTTTTTGAAGGGATTTCTGAGGGCAGTCAAGTTTGGATGAGTCATAGCGATACTATAAAAACCTTGCCAACCAACGGTGTATTATTGGCTAGTACCCATGATGTTGAAAATGCGGCCTATAAAATTGAAGGTGAGACAACCTACGCTATTCAATTTCACCCAGAGGTGTATCATTCAACTGATGGTAAAACATTACTTAAGAATTTTTTGGTTGATATAGCAGGTTTACAACAAGATTGGACGCCAGATTCATTTGTCGAAGAAACAGTTGCTGATTTAAAATCACAGCTACAAAATGACAAAGTTGTTTTAGGGCTTTCTGGCGGTGTAGATTCAACGGTTGCAGCCATTTTGCTAAACAAAGCTATTGGGAAAAACTTGTATTGTATTTTTGTTAATAATGGCTTGTTACGTAAAGATGAATTTAGTAGTGTATTAAATCAATACGAAGGTATGGGGCTAAATGTTAAGGGTGTAGATGCTTCGGCACGTTTTTTGGATGCTTTGGCAGGAATAGATGATCCAGAGCAAAAACGTAAAGCCATTGGACGTGTTTTTATTGAGGTTTTTGATGATGAAGCTCATTTGATTAATGATGTTAAATGGCTGGCGCAAGGAACGATTTATCCAGATGTCATTGAAAGTGTTTCAGCGACTGGTGGTCCAAGTGCTACAATAAAAAGTCATCACAACGTAGGAGGATTACCAGATTTTATGAAATTGAAAGTTGTTGAGCCATTAAAAGCATTATTTAAAGACGAAGTTCGCCGTGTGGGGGCTTCAATGGGTATTGATGCACAATTGCTTGGTCGTCATCCTTTCCCTGGTCCAGGTTTGGCCATTCGAATTTTGGGCGATATTACTGCCGAAAAAGTACGCATTTTACAAGAAGTTGATGCAATTTTCATCAACGGATTGCGTGAATGGAATTTGTATGACAAAGTATGGCAAGCAGGTGCTATGTTGTTGCCTGTCAACAGTGTAGGCGTTATGGGTGATGAACGTACTTATGAAAAATGTGTTGCTCTTAGAGCTGTTGAAAGTACAGACGGTATGACTGCAGATTGGGTGAACTTGCCCTATGAATTTTTACAAAAAATATCCAATGACATCATCAATAAAGTAAAAGGGGTGAATCGTGTGGTTTATGACATAAGTTCTAAACCTCCAGCAACCATTGAATGGGAATAAGATTTGGATTTCTCAAAACTGTGCTGTAGTTTTAAAACCTTTATGCACCAAAACAACGACATGAATAGATTTTTTTTAAACATTGTTTTCTTTCTTTTTTTTGGAATTATTTCTGCACAAACTTTACGTACTCATACTGTTGATGCCCAAGATACTTTAGAAACAATTGCCCAGCGTTATGGTGTAATTCCAGAGGATGTTTTAGCACTAAACCCCGATGCTAAGAATCAGCTTTCCGTTGGAAGCGTTCTTGTAATTCCAAATCCAATTGAAAAAAAAGCAACTAAAACTAAAGAAGTTAAAGAATTAGTTTCATATAGAGTATATCGTGTTAAGCGAAAAGAAACACTCTATAGTATTGCTAAAAAGTTTGCTTTAACAATTGAAGAAATTAAAAAGCACAACCAACAGCTTTATGACGCTCCATTGCAATCTAAAGACAAAATTTATATTCCAAAATATAAAACAAAAAGGATTGCAGTTGCTCCACAGGCGGTAAAAACATACAAAGTTTTACCAAAAGAAGGCAAGTGGCGTGTGGCCTATAAATTTGGAATTTCTGTTCTAGAACTTGAAGCTCTAAACCCTGGTTTGGGAGATGTATTACAAGAAGGACAATTATTAAATGTACCAAATATAGAGTCAGCTCAGGAAAAAACTGTTTCAGATGAACGATACGATTTTTATGAGGTACTGCCAAAAGAGGGGTTTTACCGAATATATAAAAAATTAGGAATTCGTCAAGACAGCTTAGAGCTCTTAAATCCAGGGTTAGCAGAAACAGGTTTAAAAGTGGGAATGGTATTGAAAGTTCCAGCAGAACATATTAAAGATGTCGATTTGACTGCTCTTGAGGTTACTTATTTAGCGGATCAGTTACAGTATTTTAGTCCAAAATCAGTGGCATTAATGCTCCCATTTAAAGCCAATTTGGTAGATTTTGATTCGATTCAATTGGCAAAACAGCAAATTCAAAGAGATGGCTATGTTCGTATTTCTACAGAGTTTTACGCAGGAGTCGAAATGGCACTAGACTCTGCAAAACGATTAGGAATTTCTACAACTTTGGCAGTATATGATACTGAAGCAAGCCCACAAACAACAGCTCAATTGTTGCAAACACACAATTTTTCAAAATACGATGTTGTATTAGGTCCTTTAACCTCAAATAATATAACTTTGGTGGCGCAAAATTTACAGCAAACTAGCACGGCGGTAGTATCTCCTTTTGTGAAGTTGGATAAAAATTATCCTAATCTTATTCAGACCATTCCAAATGATGAATGGCTGGCCGAAAAGCTATTAAATCATGTTAAAAAAGACACTGTCCCTCATCAAACGTTAATCATTTATGATTCAAAATCCGTAAATCGTGTTCAACAGATTCGAACTGCTTTTCCTGATGCTAAAATGCTGACCTCAGAGCGTAATAAAGATGGAGAAGAACAATATTATATTGAATTTGAAACGGTGCAAAAGGCACTTCAACCAGGAAAAACCTTAGTGTTTCTGGAGACCAACAACGAGAGCTTTGCGTCCAATGTGTCTAGTATGCTCAATGGTTTGAATGGAATTACATTACAAAAAGATGAAAAAGATGAAGATGTCGAAATAGAAGTCGAACGTGAATTAATTTTAATGACGACCAATCGCAATAATGCCTTTATGGGCAATAATATTTCTAATACTGATTTGTCCAATTTGAATTTTCAATTTCCATCAGTTCATTTCTATAAAGAAGATTTAAATTCTTTTACTAAAATGTACAAACAAAGATTTGGAACATACCCAACACGTTATGCTACACGTGGTTTTGATTTGACTTTAGATACTGTGTTGCGATTAGCGGCTTTTGACTCAATATTTGAACAATTAACTACTACGCAAACAAATTATTTGGAAAATAAATTCAAATATGTTCAAAAAGACGGTGGTGGATATGTCAATGCCTCTGCGTATATTTTAAAATACGAGGATTTATTTATTTTAAAAGTTCAGGATTGATTATTTCCACTTAATATTACACCCAATACTTGGTTTTTGAGGCCATGTATTTACTTTCTTTTGCAGTAAACAATCTAAAGCATTTTTCAAGTCTTTACCATTTATCGGTAGTCCATTTCCAGGTCTAGAATCGTCCATTTGACCTCTGTATACGAGATTTAAACTTTCATCAAAAAGAAAAAAATCTGGCGTACAGGCTGCATCATATACTTTGGCAATTTCTTGTGTTTCGTCATATAAATACGGGAAAGAATAGTTCAGCTCAATTGCATTTTTTTTCATTTCATTTGGGCCATCTTGAGGATAATTAATAATATCATTGCTCGAAATGGCAACAAAATTAATCCCAGCTTTCTGATAACTATTTGCAAGTTCTACTAGCATTTTATTGACATGAATAACAAAAGGGCAGTGGTTACAAATAAACATTACAAGTATTCCAGAAGCACCTTGAAGCTGCTCTAAAGTTTTAAAATCACCTGAAATGGTATCTAATAAACTAAATTGAGGTGCTTTTGTGCCAAGCGGCAACATATTTGAAGGAGTTCTAGCCATAATATTCTTAAATTTTTATCTTTACGCCATAAAGTTACGTATAAATGAGTGAAGTTTTATTTGAAGATTTTCAAAATTTAGATTTGCGAGTGGGCACCATTATTGAAGTCAATAATTTTCCAAAAGCCCATAAACCCGCCTACCAACTTACCATAGATTTTGGCCCTTTGGGGATAAAAAAATCATCGGCTCAAATTACAGATCTTTATACCAAAGACGATTTGCTTCAAAGACAAATTGTGGCTAATGTTAACTTTGAGGATAAGCAGATTGCCAATTTTAAAAGTCAGTGTTTGGTTATTGGAGGAGTTGATAAAACTTCTGTGGTTTTGCTTGAACCTACACAAAAAATTCCAAACGGGTCTACAGTTCAATAAGAATTAGAATAAAAAAAACCGCTACTTTAAGAGCGGTTTATATTTTTTACATACAATATTTTAAATATCATCAAAATCTAAATCTGTAAATTGGCTTTCAGAAGTATCGTTAGAATCTTGATTTTCAGGACTCGAAACAGCTTCTTTTGGGTTGAAGTCGCTAATAATTTCTAAGCCTTTTTCACCAATAATAAAGTTTGTAGCCTCTTCTAAAATAGATTTAAATTCATTAAAATCTTCTTTGTACAAATAAATTTTATGCTTTTTAAAATGAAATGAACCATCGTCATTTGTAAATTTTTTACTCTCAGTTATGGTAAGATAATAGTCTCCAGCTTTGGTAGCTTTGACATCAAAAAAATAGGTTCTTCGTCCTGCACGAAGTGCCTTAGAAAAAATGTCTTGTTCTCGATCGTTCATAGTTAGGATTTTATTTTGCTATTATTTATAGTTCAATCAAAAGTCTAAAAAAATAATGAAGTCGCCAACTTTTTTAAATTATAATTTTATTGAATTTTTATAAACTATTTAAGAAGAAAATTCTTGAAGTTGCTTTTTGTACAAGGTTTTGTAATATCCATTTTTTCTAACCAATTGATTATGTGTACCTTCTTGGATAATTTGCCCATCTTCAAGCACAATAATATGGTCTGCATTTTTTACAGAAGAAATCCGATGGCTCACAATAATAGTTGTTGTGTTTTTTGAAATTTTTTCAATAGTATTTAAAATTTGTTCTTCAGTTTCGGTATCAACAGCAGAAAGACAATCATCTAAAAGTAATATTTGTGGAGATTTTATAAAAGCACGAGCAATAGAAACGCGTTGTTTTTGCCCCCCAGAAAGTGTAATTCCTCGTTCTCCTAAAATAGTATCATAACCTTTGGAAAAATTGATAATATTATTATGAACTGCAGCATCTTTGGCCGCTTGAACAACTTCTTGATTTGTAGCATTATTTTTTCCAAATTTAATATTATTATTAAGAGTATCCGAAAACAAAAAAGGATCTTGAGGCACATACCCAATACTATCTCTTAAGCTATGTAGATTTACATTTTTAATTGAAATATCATCAATTGTAATATTTCCTTTTGTAGCGTTGTACATTCTTCCAATGAGCTCTAGAATAGTGGTTTTGCCGCTTCCTGTTTTTCCAATAACCGCTAGAGTTTTTCCTTGTTCAAGAGTGAAGCTTACCCCTTTGAGCGCTTCAATATTAGTGTCTCTATATGTAAATCGAACGTTTTTAAATTCAATTTTTCCTTTGATAATGCTTGGTTGTTTTTTGGTGTTGAACACGCTTGGTTTTTGTTTCAAAAACGCATTGATTCGTTTTTGAGAGGCTTCTGCTTGTTGCACCAAGGAGGTTACCCATCCCACAGAAGCTACTGGCCATGTGAGCATATTTACATAAATAATAAACTCTGCTATTGTTCCAAGTTCGGCAATTTCTCCATTGATGTATTGTTGACCACCAACGTAGATTACCAATAAATTACTGGTGCCAATTAGAAGTAACATCAATGGAAAAAAGAAGGCTTGTGTCTTTGTTAAATTTAAACGCTTTTTTCTTTGATCATTTGACAAATCTGTGAAATTCTCTTCTGTTTCACCTTCTAATGCATAGGCTTTTGTAACTGTAATACCACTAAAAATTTCTTGAGTAGCTGAAGTGAGTGTTGAAAGCTGTTCTTGAACAATGGTACTGCGTTTGTGAATAAACTTACTTAAAAAATAGATCGATACAGATAATATAGGAAGAGGTATAATAGTGTATAGTGTAAGACTTGGAGCTTTGCTATACATATACGCGAGTGCTACAAGGAATAAAGTTATCATGTTTATGGTATACATCAAAGCAGGTCCAACATACATTCGGACTTTTCCAACATCTTCAGAAATTCTATTGATAAGATCTCCGGTTCTGTTTTGTTTGTAAAAAGTAAGACAAAGTCTTTGGTAGTGTGCGTATATTTCATTTTTTAAGTCAAATTCTATGTATCTAGAAACGTTAATTAGAGTTTGACGCATCAAAAAAGTAAACACCCCAGTGGCAATTGCTGCACCTATAATAAAAAGTATTTTTAGTCCAATAGCCGATTTAAAACTGGCATCATCAATGGGGTTTGAAATTTGATTAGCTACAAGAGTAATCACATCACCAATAAGTCGTGGAGTGAATAAAGAAAAGGTCTTAGCACATGCCACAATGATTACTCCAAGGATGACCCTGTATTTATATTTTATAAAATATTTATTGAGGTATTGGAGTTCTTTCATAATTAACTACTCTGCAAAGATACTTTTTAGATTTTATAAGATATCATATAAAAAAATTAAAATTTCAATTTTTAAGACCAAAATAACATTATTTTTGCAGGGCAAATGTTTAGTTTGTACCAAAAAAATAACTCAGTTAAAGTTCTTTAAATTATGCTCAACAGAAGACATATTCGTGCCAAAGTGATGCAAGTTCTTTATGCGCAAACAAGCAATACTACAGAAAATCTTAACTCCTCTGTGTTAAAAGAAAATTTTGAGAATATGTATTCGCTTTATCTTGTTTTACTTTCTCTTTTTATTAAACTACGTCAGCGTGCACAGGATCATCAGCAAAAAGCTAAACAAAAAATGCAACCTACATACGAAGATGCAAATCCAAATATGCGTTTTATCGAAAACTTAATTCTAGTAAGGTTAGTACAGAGTGAAGCATTGAAATCTAAATTAGAATTTTATAAAATTGATTTTTGGGAACAAGATGGAGAGTATATTGAATTGTTTTTTCAAGAAATGATTCAAAGTGATTTGTACAAATTGTACATGAATACTCCTACATCATCATTTGAAAATGATGTGAACTTTGTGGTAGAGTTATTTAAACAAATAATCGTTCCTAATGAAAAGTTATATGATTATTTTGAAGACAAAAATTTAACTTGGATTGACGATTTACCTGTTGTTAATACAGCTTTAGTGAAACTTTTTAGTAAGTTTAACAAAACTTCACCAGACACTTATTTTACGCCTTTATTGTTTAGAGACAAGGATGATGAAAAATTTGGGATTTCATTGTATAATAAAACCTTTAAAAATAAAGAGAAATTTAAAAAAGAAATTATTTCTTATACAAAAAATTGGGACAAAGACCGAATTTCTTCAATTGATTTTGTGCTGCTTCAGATGGCCATTTGTGAGATTCAGGAATTTCCAACAATTCCAACAAAAGTAACCATTAACGAATATATAGAGCTTGCAAAAGAATATTCTACTCCAAAAAGTAATGTATTTATCAATGGTATTTTGGATAAAATTGTTCGCGATTACAAAGACAACAAAACCTTAAACAAGAAAGGGCGTGGATTAATCTAATTTTTGTTAAATTTATGCCCATATTAAATTTTTAATTAATCAATATTATTTACACATGAAAAAACTGTTTTTATTACTATCAACAATTACACTTGTCTCATTTACGTCTTGTAAAGAGAAAGCATCAGAAAAAATAAATCAAGACAACGTAGAGAAAGCAGCAGAGCGCGATGCACAAGCCATTGTTTTTCCATCGGTAACATTTGATAAAACTACACATGATTTTGGAGAAATTATGAATGGCACACCAGTTGAAACCGTATTTACATACACTAACACTGGAAAATCGCCACTTGTTGTAACAGATATTAAAAGTACTTGTGGGTGTACAGTGCCACAGGGTTGGAGTAGAGAACCACTAGCGCCAGGCGCTTCGTCTCAATTTACAGTTAAGTTTAATGGAAAAGGAGCCAACAAAGTTTCCAAGACTATTACACTAACTACTAATACTGAAAAAGGAAGAGAGCAGGTAAGAATTTCTGCATTCATTAAGCCAGATCCAAATGCAGCACCTGTTGTAAAAAAACAATAAACTAACACAATAACTTATACACTCATGGAAGGTCTTAGTAATTTTATGCCCTTTATTTTGATGTTTGTAATCATCTACTTTTTTATGATTGCACCACAAATGAAGCGCGCCAAAAAAGAAAAACAATTTGCAGCCGCTCTCAAAAAAGGCGATCGTGTCATTACAAAATCAGGAATGCATGGTAAAGTTACAGAGCTTAACGATAAAGATGCCTCTTGTGTCATAGAAACACTTGCTGGCAAAATCAAGTTTGATCGTTCTGCAATTTCTATGGAAATGACAAAAAAGCTCAATACTTCTAAAAAATAGTTATATTTAATTTTAATATAAAAGCTGCCTTTTGGCAGCTTTTTTTATGCGTATTTTTTTTGGGTAAGCTCCGCAATTTTACAAATCACTTTTGTAGCGCTCAAAATACTTTCAAGTGGTACATATTCGTAACGTCCATGAAAGTTATGCCCTCCTGCAAAAATGTTGGGGCAGGGTAGTCCCATATAACTTAGTTGAGAACCATCTGTTCCGCCACGTATGGGCTTTATTAAAGGCACAATTGCAAGAGATTTCATTGCCTCTTCAGCAATATCTACACAGTGCATAACAGGAATCACTTTTTCTTTCATATTGAAATATTGATCCTTTATTTCAGCGTCAAAAGTAACATTATTGTATTTTCTGTTAAGTGCTTCAACCAATTGTTTCATAGTGGTTTTTCGAGCTTCAAAAAGATCCATATCATGATCTCTAATGATATATTTTAAAACGGTTTTTTCAACCTTTCCCTCGATATGGTGCAGGTGATAAAAGCCCTCATACCCCTCGGTGTGTTCTGGAGTTTCTTTTTCAGGTAAACGCTCTATAAATTTTTGGGCATAATACATACTATTCACCATTTTTCCTTTAGCATATCCCGGGTGTACTATTTTCCCATGAACTGTAATTTCTGCACTGGCTGCATTAAAATTCTCGTATTCGAGCTCTCCAATTTGACTTCCGTCCATGGTGTAGGCCCATTCAGCTCCAAATTTTTTGACATCAAACTTATGTGCACCTCTACCAATTTCCTCATCTGGAGTAAACCCCACTTTGATGGGCCCATGCTTTAATTCTGGGTGTTGTACCAAATATTCCATAGCACTTACAATTTCGCAAACGCCTGCTTTGTCATCTGCACCTAGCAAGGTTGTACCATCTGTAGTGATCAAGGTTTGTCCTTTATATTGTAATAAGTCTTCAAAATAATCTGGCGATAAAATGATGTCTTTTTCTTTGTTCAAGATGATATCTTTCCCATCATAATTTTCAATAATTTGAGGTGATACATTTGCCGCTGTGTAGTCAGGAGAAGTATCAAAATGAGAAATAAATCCTATGGCTGGCACATCATGGTCTACATTTGAAGGAAGCGTGCCCATAACATAGGCGTTTTTGTCAATAGAAACATCTTTTAATCCAATATTTTCTAGCTCTTTTGCAAGAAGCTTGGCTAAGGTCCATTGTTTTTCTGTACTCGGCGTAGTTTGTGAATTGGGATCACTTTCAGTATCAATTTTTACATAAGTTAAAAAGCGATCGAGGATTTTTTTTCTGTCTAACATTTAATATAGGATTTCTTCAAAAATAATTAACCTCATCAAATGAGGCAAATCTTCTGCTTCTTTTGTTATAGTCTTTTTTGTGTTCTTATTTTAATGTATTTTTGCATTCAAATAGATACCATGTACAAGGCCGTTATTCGTTCTCTTCTTTTTAAATTTGATCCAGAAGCTGTACATTATTTCACTTTTGATGTTATAAAATTAATTTCAAAAATCCCTTTAATTTCTTCTTTGATTCGTTTGTTGTTTAAGGTTCAACATCCTGTATTGGAGCGCGAATTGTTTGGGTTGAAGTTTCAAAATCCTGTGGGTCTTGCTGCTGGATTTGATAAGAATGCAGTGCTGTATAACGAACTTTCCAATTTTGGATTCGGATTTATAGAAATTGGAACGGTAACCCCCAAAGCCCAAGATGGTAACCCCAAAAAACGTCTTTTTAGACTAAAAGACGACAATGGGCTAATTAATCGTATGGGTTTCAATAATGCAGGGCTTGATGCTGTAATAAGTAATTTAAAACAAAATAAAAAACGACTTATTATTGGAGGGAATATTGGGAAAAATACCGCCACTTCACCAGAGCATTATACAGAAGACTATGCGGCTTGTTTCAAAGCATTGCATCCCTATGTTGATTATTTTGTACTTAACGTAAGTTGTCCAAATGTGGGGAGTCATGCAAAACTTACAGATAAAGAGTATTTGGAAGAACTCATCAACGAAATGAAGCGTCTGAATACCACTTTTAAGATTCAAAAACCTATTCTACTCAAAATTGCTCCCGATTTAAATGATACTCAATTGGATGAGATAATTGAATTGATACAAAACACCAAAATTGCTGGAGTCATTGCTTCCAATACCTCAACATCTCGTAATGGATTAAAAACACCAAAGCAGAAGTTGAAAGCCATAGGAAATGGAGGATTAAGTGGCCAGCCCATAAAATCAAAAAGTACTAGAGTGATTCAGTATCTGTCAAAGAATAGTAATAAGGCTTTTCCAATCATTGGTGTAGGAGGGATTCACTCTGCCAAAGATGCTCTTGAAAAACTTGATGCCGGTGCAGATTTAGTCCAAATTTATACAGGATTTGTATATGAAGGACCTATTTTGATTAAACGCATAAATAAGGCGCTTATACAAATAGCAAAGACCATTTGATATTGAATATTGAGGTTCTTATATCATTTATTATTGCAACAGCAACATTGGCTTTTTCTCCAGGACCCGATAATATATTTGTCTTAATTCAGAGTGCGACTCATGGTAAAAAGTCTGGTTTTGCGGTGGTGTCTGGTCTAATGTCTGGATGTTTCGTGCACACTTCTCTTGTTGCTTTTGGGTTGTCTGCTTTTATTCAGGCTAATGAAAAATTATATTGGATTCTAAAAGTTTTTGGCGCAGCATACATGCTATTTTTAGCTTTTAAAGTTTATAAATCAAAACAAAATTTTACTAAACTAACTGCTGAGGTGTCACAAAAAAGATTCTTTCAATTATATAAGCAAGGTTTTATAATGAATGTTCTAAATCCAAAGGTTTCAATTTTCTTTTTAGCCTTTTTTCCTGCTTTTGTTTTTAGTGATTCTATTTCTCTTTTTAAGCAATTTTATGTATTGGGCTTTCTTTTTGTTTTAACATCTTTTGTGGTGTTTTCATCTTATGTGATATTGTCAGGTTTTTTGTCAAAATTATTTTTTAATTCACCAAAAAAGATAAAACTCTTAAAGCGTTTGCAGGCTGGTTTTTTTATTGGAATTGCAGTGGTGATTTTAAGAGGGTAAAATAAACTTCAGATTTTATTATTCGTAAATTTTTAAAACCTCATTTTGTGCTTTGATCGCACTTATAAATTCATCCCTCATTTTTTCTACAAGTTCTTTAACAGAAGGATTATCTTCAATATTTGTAACACCTTGACCTGCAGACCATATGGTGCTCCATGCCTTGGCTTCTTTTTCCATTGCATTAAGCTCGTTTCCGAAATCAATTTTTTTGGTGTGCGACAGCATTTCTTCTGTAATGCCCATAGCTTCGAGACTAGGGCGAAGGAAGTTTGCAGAAACCCCTGAAATCGCTGCAGTATACACAATATCACTTGCTCCAGAATTGATGATCATGTTTCTATAATCTTCAGGTGCCTTGCTTTCTTTTGTATTAATAAATCGTGTACCCATATAAGCCAAATCTGCACCCATCTGCAATGCTGATGCAACATCTTTTCCGTTGGAAATACACCCAGAAAGTAAAATCGTTTTTTTGAAAAACTTTTTAATTTCAGCAACAAAAGGCATGGGATTTAGTGTTCCTGCATGGCCACCTGCTCCAGCAGTTACCAAAATCAATCCGTCCACACCAGCTTCTGCAGCTTTTTCGGCATGTCGTTTTTTGATGACATCATGAAATACAAGTCCTCCATAGCTATGTACTGCCCCTACTAGTTGTGGCACTGCGCCTAGAGAAGTTATGATCAATGGAACTTTGTGTTTTATACAAATGGCTAAATCAGCTTGAACTCTTGGATTTGTATGATGTACAATCAAATTAACTCCAAAAGGTGCTGCTTTTTTTCCAGTTTCTTTTTCAAAAGCTTCAAGTGCTGCTTTGATCTCAATAATCCAATCCTCAAAACCTTCAGTAGTACGTTGGTTGAGTGCTGGGAATGTACCAATAATACCGTTTTTACAACATTCTATTACCAATTTTGGGCCAGAAATTAGAAACATAGGGGCTGCAACAACAGGGAGATTTAGTGTGTTGATAAAACTTGGTTTGCTCATTTATTTTTTATTTTAAAGATAACAATTAAAAAATTAGGGATTTAAATTTTAAGTTAAAATTAGCTTACCCTTTGATGAATCTTATTTTGTTTCAGATTAAAGATATTTATTAACATGTTTGAAATCTTTAATAAAGAGGATATTTTTTTGAATGATTATCAATTTTAATACCTGCGATTACCAAATCCATAATTTGCTTTAATCATTGTGAATTAAGAAGTTAGCTTTCTTATCTTTACGTTCAATTTAATAAGTTTTTATGGCAGTTCAACCAAAACTAGAGCGTTTCAAAAAAAATGTGTTATCTAAATTTCAGATATACAATAGTATCTTCATGACTTTGCCTTTCGATCAAATTACTAAAACAGGGGTGTTGTTACCTTTGTTTCATGAAACTTGTGAAAAAGGATATGCTGCTGGTGATGATCCAAGTACAATTGTAGATACATTTTTCCAAAAATATCAAGCAAGACGCACAAAGAAAAGCCAGATTAAATTATTATTTAGATTTATCCAATACATTGAGCGTCAGGTGGTTTTGTTTGATGCCATTGAAGATGCTGCTTTTCCAGTTATTAATAACATGGACGGAATTGGTACCCTTCGTAGTTTAAAAGAAAAAGCTTTTTCAGAAAATAAAATTGATGAGTTAAAAGCATATTTGGATGAATTTAAGGTGCGTATTGTACTTACAGCCCATCCCACTCAGTTTTATCCAGGTTCAGTTTTGGGGATTATAACAGATTTAACTGAGGCTATAAAAGATAACGATTTGAGCCGTATTAATGGTTTACTTGCCCAACTAGGAAAAACGCCATTTTTCAAACATAAAAAGCCAACCCCATTTGATGAGGCAGTAAACCTAATATGGTATCTCGAAAATGTATTTTATGATTCTTTTGGAGCAATATTTGATTATATTCAACAGAACATTTATGACAATAAAGTCATTAAAAATGAAATTATAAACATTGGTTTTTGGCCAGGTGGTGACCGTGATGGGAATCCATTTGTTCTTCCAGACACCACACTTAAGGTGTCAGGATTGCTCAAAAAGTCAATTTTAAAGAATTACGCGAAAGATTTGAAAAAGCTCAAGCGAAAATTGACCTTTAGAGGTGTTGAAGATCGTGTTGGTCAATTGATAAAAGATGCATACAGTGGCTATGACAACCCTGAGGTTTTTGATTTAGATGCTTTTGTTAATGAATTAAAAGATATTCGTAAAGTTGTCTCAAGAGATCATCATTCTTTGTATGTACAAGATATTACAAGTTTGATTAATAAAATTCAACTTTTTGGACACCATTTTGCGGCTCTTGATATTCGCCAAGATAGTAGAATTCATCATAAAGTATTTTCTAAAATTGTTGAAAAATCTAAGCAAATAAATAGCCGTATTTTTCCAGAAAATTATGATGAGTTATCAGATGATGAACAAATTGATGTGTTGTCTAGAGTTGAAGGTGTATTAGACACTTCTATTTTTAAAGATGAATTGGTTAAAAACACGCTTCAAACCATAAAAGTTGTCAAACAAATACAGCAAACCAATGGAGAACAAGGGGCGCATCGCTATATTATAAGTAATAACCAGACAGCGTTAAATGTCATGCAGTTGTATGCAATGCTAAAATTGGTAGCGTTCAATGATAGACTTTCCATAGATATTGTACCCCTATTTGAAACAGTAACAGATTTGGAAAATGCTCCAAAAGTTATGGAGCAATTGTATACAAACAAAGCCTACAAAGCGCACTTAAGATCTCGAGGACAAAAGCAAACCATAATGTTAGGATTTTCTGATGGCACAAAAGATGGTGGGTATTTTATGGCAAATTGGGCAATTTTTAGAGCAAAAGAGGCGCTCACCAAAGTATCAAAACAATACAATATTGATGTTGTGTTTTTTGACGGACGAGGTGGGCCGCCAGCACGTGGTGGAGGAAAAACACATCAGTTTTATGCTTCTCTAGGACCAACAATTGAGGATAAAGAAGTTCAGCTTACTATTCAAGGACAGACGATTAGTTCTAATTTTGGAACACCAGATTCTTCAAAATATAATTTGGAGCAACTCATTAGTTCTGGTTTGTCAAACAGTTTAGGTTCTGAAAATAAAGGATTTTCAGATGAAGATCGTCAAACTATGGATGAATTGGCTACCTTGAGTTATCAAACCTATCAGGAGTTTAAAGCACATCCTAAGTTTATTCCTTATTTAGAGCGTATTAGTACGTTGAAATATTATGCAAAAGCTAATATCGGTAGTCGTCCATCCAAAAGATCTAAATCTGATCGTTTGATTTTTTCAGATTTAAGAGCAATACCTTTTGTGGGATCTTGGAGTCAACTAAAACAAAACGTTCCTGGATTTTTTGGTGTAGGTACCGCGATTCAGTCATTTGAAGAGCGAGGAGAGCTAGATAAAGTAGTTGCGCTTTACAATAATTCTAGCTTCTTTAAAACGTTATTAGAAAACAGTATGATGTCTTTGAGTAAATCGTTTTTTGCTTTAACAAAATATATGGCTGAAGATGAAGAGTTTGGTGAATTTTGGACGATCATTTATAATGAGTATCGACTCACTTTACGTTTGTTGCTAAAAATTACAGGCTATAAAGAGTTGATGGAAAACGAGCCAAGTGGAAAGGCTTCTATAGAAGTGCGTGAGTCAATTGTATTGCCATTGGTTACCATACAGCAATATGCTTTAAGGAAAATTCAGCACCTTCAAAAACAAAAAACGGTTGATAAGGAACAAATTGAAGTTTTCGAAAAAATTGTAACTCGAACGCTCTACGGCATCATTAATGCGAGTAGAAACTCTGCCTAACAAAACATTACCCTAAAGCATTTTGCTTTAGGGTTTTTTCTTTCCAAGTAATTAATAAGAGCAAAATTGATGTTTTCAATAATAATCAATTAGAATGAAGCAATGGTTTCATTGACTCTGATGTAAATTAACTCTAATCAATGAAAAAAGCCCCTGAGTACTAATACCCAAGGACTTTTTAATCACAAACAAAAAAATGTGTTTATATATTTTAGAAGCTATAGATTGCAGCAACTGTAAATGCAGCTAAAGAATCTGAAGCTTCGCCATCACTGTCTACGTAAGGCTTAGTTTCACTCCAAGAGTCTAATCTGATTTCTGGCTTAATTGTTAAGTTTTCAACAGTGTAGCTTCCTGTAAGTGTAGCAGCAAAAACGCTAGGTAAATCATCTACTCCGTCAGCATGGTATCCAAAAAGCTCACCTCTAAGTCCAATTGAAAAGTCTTCAGAAGTTGCTAGTTGTGGATAAAGTGCAACACCGTAGAAGCCAGCATCGTCATTCACTTGGTAGGCGCCATTGATTCCTAAGAAAAAGTCATCGGATAGGTCAAATCCACCAGTATAGTCGATCTCAAATCCTAATACTTCTTCGTCATCATAATAAAGATTAAGGTACTGACCTGCATATCCTAACTGAGCACCTAAAGCATATCCGCCTGTTGTGTTGTTATTAACATCTGTAGGGTTCATTAAAGCAAGCATTAAGCTTACATCGCTTCCTAAATCAAAGTCAGCTTTCAATCCAACATGTGAAAATGGTCCGTTAGAAAATAAATAAGAGGTACTGTAGTTGAAGTTTCCTGCAGGAGAAATAACTTCATAACCTAAATATGTATTGAAACGACCCATTGTAAGTGTAGTTGATTCAGATACGTTCCAGTACGCATACAATTGATTAAGGTTGTACCCTCCAACAGCTGCATCTGCTCTTGGTCCAAAAACAACATCAGCAACAACACCTGTTTTTTCACCTTCATAAGATGCAATAATGTTTGCCATACCTAAAGCAAAACCTGTTTCATCTGCAAAAGAAGTTCCGAAGGACTGAGTAATGTCATCTCCAGCTGATAGGTTAGATTGGTAATAGGCATCAACGGTTCCAGAAATAGATAGTGTTGACTCTTCATCTTGTGCAAAAGCAGCAAAAGAAGCTGCAATTGTTAATAGTGTAAAAATTTTTTTCATAATAAAATTAGTTTAATTTTTAGTGATTAATGCCCCAAACTTAAGCTATAAACATATAAACCCCTAAATAAATAGGGTAGCATTAATAATTTTTATGTAATTAATAAAATTAACCCTATTATTTTTAGGGGTATTGTTTAAATTATTATTTAAATTATTAAATTAACATTATGGTTTTTCACGTAAAATTAATTTTTGATGATTTTGGATTAGATATAATTTTGAGTTTTGATTTAATTTGGAGATATACTAAAATTTAAAATTTTGAAAAAAAGACTTTAATAATTCATCAAAAACAATAGGGTCAAAATATTTAAAATACATTTTAAAGGCTTTAAAATATTAAAATCATAATAATTTATTAAACATTATTATCAGTCCTGTTTTTGTCCTTATATTTCGTCTCTATTTTGTTGAAAACTAACAATTTAAAACCAAGCATATGTTGAAAAAACAGGGAATGTATTTACCAGAATTTGAGCACGATAATTGTGGTGCAGGATTCATTTGTAGTTTAGAAGGAAATAAATCTAATGACATTATTCACAAGGCGCTTCAAATTTTGGAACGCCTAGAGCACAGAGGAGCAGTTAGTTCTGATGGAAAAACAGGAGATGGTGCAGGAATTCTAACTGACATTCCACATGAGCTTTTTGTTAGTGATTGTAATTTTGATTTACCAAGTTTTGGACAGTATGCAGCTGGTAATGTGTTTTTGCCCAAAAAAGAGAACCAAAGAAACTATTGTATCTCTGTTTTTGAGAAATGTATGAAGGAGCAAGGTCTTAATGTTTTGGGATGGAGAGAAGTTCCAGTTGACCCTTCTGTTCTTGGAACTATCGCTCAGCAAACAGAACCAGAAGTAAAGCAAATTTTTATTACAAAAAATAATGAACAGCAAGACGATTTTAATTTTAATTTAAAACTTTTTATTGCTCGTAAAAAAGCTGAACACGAAATTTATAATTCTAAACTTTCTGAAAGCAACTTTTTCTATTTACCCAGTCTTTCAACAAAAATTATAATATATAAAGGACTACTTATTCCTGAAGATATAAAACTTTATTACAGAGATTTAGAAAACCCTTTGTTTGTTACACGTCTTGCATTAGTGCATCAACGTTTTTCGACTAATACGTTTCCAACTTGGGATTTGGCACAGCCTTTTAGGTATATGTGTCACAATGGAGAAATTAACACCCTTCGAGGTAATGTATCTCGAATGCTTTCTAGAGAGGCATTACTAGAAAGTGATTTGTTTGGTGAGGATATCAAATCTGTGTTACCAATAATTCTTCCAAACAAATCAGATTCATCGTCTATGGATATGGCTGTGGAGTTATTGTTAATGACAGGCCGCTCTTTGCCAGAAGTAATGATGATGCTTATTCCTGAAGCATGGGAAAAAAATAATGAAATGTCTTCTACAAAAAAGGCATTTTATGAATACAACTCATGTTTGATGGAGCCATGGGATGGACCTGCTTCTATTCCTTTTACAGATGGTAATTATATTGGTGCTGTTTTGGATAGAAACGGACTAAGACCATCGCGCTATTCTGTTACAAAAGATGGTTATGTTATTATGTCTTCGGAGATTGGAGTCATTGAGTTGGCACCAGAAAATGTTGCTCATCATGGGCGATTGGAACCGGGAAAAATGTTTCTTGTTGATATGAACGAAGGGCGGATTGTTAATGATGAAGAAATCAAAGAACAAATTGCCGCACAAAAACCATATCGCAAATGGCTCGATGACCAACTTGTATATTTGAAGCAAATCCCTTATAACGATTGTCCAATTTTCCTAAATCAAGAGCCTTTAGATAAAAGAAAAGTACTTTTTGGATACACTCAAGAAGATATCAAAACGATTATATTGCCTATGGCCAATCTAGCCAAAGAACCAATAGGTTCTATGGGGAGTGACACACCATTAGCGCTTTTGTCTGAAAAGCCACAATTGATATACAATTATTTTAAGCAATTGTTTGCTCAGGTGACTAACCCTCCTTTGGACGGTATTCGAGAGGAGTTGATTACAGATATTAGTTTAACTCTAGGCAGTGATTGTAATATTTTTGAAATCAATGAAGCGCATTGTAAAAAATTAAAAATTCAAAATCCTGTGATTTCTAAACAGGATTTAGATAAAATTAAAAGTTACAATAATCCCAACTTTAAAATTTCCTCTGTTCCTATTTTATACGACATAAATAAAGGGCACAACGGTTTGGAAGACGCTTTAGATGAACTTTTAAAAACAGTCTCTTCTCATGTTGATAATGGGACTAATATTTTGATTTTATCAGACAGAAAAGTTTCAAAAGACAAAGCACCTATTCCTGCTCTTTTGGCCTGTTCGTTCATCAACAGCGGCTTACAGAAATTAGGAAAACGTTCTAAAATAAGTATCATAATAGAATCTGCAGAGCCAAGAGAAGTACATCACTTTGCGTTGCTATTTGGCTATGGAGCAAGTGCTATAAATCCTTATATGGTTAACGAAATTATTGAGGATGAAGTTTTAAATCTTGACCCAAAAGCAGATACAGAAAAAGCCATTGCTAACTACAATAAAGCCGTTGGAAAAGGAATTTTAAAGGTGATGAATAAGATTGGTATTTCTACATTAAATTCTTATCGCGGGTCACAATTATTTGAATGTATTGGAATCAATACAAATGTGGTTGACAAATATTTTCCAAAAACTGCAACTCGAATTCAAGGTGTAGATTTGCATCAATTAGAAAAAGAAATTTCTAAGCGTTATGCCTCTACTTATGTCAAAAAATCAATTGATGCCAGCCTAGATTTAGAAATGGGAGGCCAGTACCGATGGAGAAGAAATGGAGAACATCATTTGTTTAATCCACTTTCTATCGCCAAACTTCAAGATTCGGTTCGAACGAATAAGCCTCAAAAATATAAGGAATATTCGGAGTTGATAAATAATCAATCCAAGCAACTGATGACGATTCGAGGATTGTTTGAATTTACAAATTACGATCCTATTCCTTTAGAAGAAGTAGAGCCATGGACAAACATTGTTAAGCGTTTTAAAACAGGTGCAATGTCTTATGGTTCTATTAGTAAAGAAGCCCATGAAAATTTGGCCATTGCAATGAACAGAATTGGTGGAAAGAGCAATTCTGGAGAAGGCGGTGAAGATCAAGAACGTTTTTATAAAAATGCTAATGGCGATTGGAAAAATAGCGCCATAAAACAGGTGGCTTCTGGACGATTTGGTGTTACATCAAATTATTTGTCTAATGCCAAAGAAATTCAAATTAAAATGGCACAAGGTGCCAAACCTGGCGAAGGTGGGCAGTTACCAGGACCAAAAGTAAACCCTGATATTGCAAAAACACGAAATTCTACACCCTATGTAGGTCTAATTTCTCCACCACCACACCACGATATATATTCTATTGAAGATTTATCGCAGTTGATTTATGATTTAAAATCCGCGAATCGAGAAGCACGTATCAATGTAAAACTAGTATCAGAAGTTGGTATTGGAACTGTAGCGGCTGGTGTAGCCAAAGCAAAGGCAGATGTTGTTTTAATTTCTGGTTATGATGGCGGAACAGGAGCTTCTCCATTAACGTCATTAAAACACGCTGGTTTGCCATGGGAATTGGGGCTTGCTGAAGCACAACAAACCCTTGTCATGAATGATTTGAGAAGTAGAATTGTTGTAGAATGTGATGGTCAATTAAAAACAGGAAGAGATGTTGCGGTGGCTTGCCTTTTAGGTGCTGAAGAATTTGGTTTTGCAACTGCGCCACTAGTAGCATCTGGATGCATTATGATGAGAGCTTGTCACCTAAATACATGCCCAGTTGGGATTGCAACTCAAAACCCTGAATTGCGTAAAAAATTCAAAGGGAAGCCGGAACATGTAGTTAACTTTATGTATTTCGTAGCACAGGAATTGCGAGAAATTATGGCAAAACTAGGGTTTAGAACTATTGATGAAATGGTTGGTAAAGTTGAAAAGCTAGACCGCAACACAGCAATTGAACATTACAAATCAAGAGGAATAGACCTTACACCAATTCTTCATAAAGTTGAGGTAGATGCTGATGTAGATATTTTCAATACAGAAACACAAGATCATCAACTTGAACGTGCTTTGGATTTTGAAATTATTGATAAAGCTCATCCGGCTTTATTTAGAAAAGAGCCAACGGTTTTGGATTTAAAAATAAATAATGAAAATAGAGCTGTAGGTGCAATTTTGAGTAATGAAATTTCAAAAATATATGGAGCTCAAGGGTTACCTGAGAATACTTTAAAAATTAACTTTAAAGGATCTGCAGGCCAGAGTTTTGGCGCTTTTGCCACAAAAGGATTAACCCTTAACGTGATTGGAAATACTAATGATTATTTGGGTAAAGGTTTATCTGGTGCAAAGATTACAGTACGTATCCCAGATGAATCCACTATAATTCCTGAGGAAAACATCATTATAGGAAATGTAGCATTATATGGTGCAACTTCTGGTGAAGCCTATATTAATGGAAAAGCAGGTGAGCGTTTTTGTGTTAGAAACTCAGGTGCGACAGCTGTTGTAGAAGGCATAGGAGACCATGGCTGTGAATATATGACAGGAGGAGTTGCAGTTGTATTGGGTGAAGTTGGACGTAATTTTGGAGCTGGTATGAGTGGTGGAATCGCTTATGTTTATGATCCTAATGAAACATTCAAAAGTAAATGCAACCATGAAGGACTAAATTTGGATCCTCTTGAAGATGATGTGCATGTTCAAGAATTAAGAACATTAATTGAAAACCACTACAATACAACATTAAGTCCACTAGCACAACGCATTTTGGAACAATGGGAATCCGCAGTCAAAGACTTTATTCGTGTACTGCCAGAAGAATACAGACAAGCATTAATCAGATTAGAAGAAGAAAACCTCGTAAAAAAATAATACTATGGGAAAGACCACAGGTTTTATGGAATACAAACGTGTAGATGAAGCTTATGACGCGGTAAAAGAACGTGTTAAGCACTACAAGGAATTTACTGTTCCCCTAAAGGAAAAAGAATTAAAAAACCAGGGTGCTCGATGCATGGATTGTGGTATCCCATTTTGCCATAGTGGTTGTCCTTTAGGAAATTTAATTCCTGATTTTAATGACAATGTTTACCAAGGAAATTGGGAAAAGGCAGCAAAAATTTTGCATTCCACAAATAACTTCCCAGAATTTACAGGGCGATTATGTCCTGCTCCGTGCGAACAAGCTTGTGTATTGGGCATTAATGAAGATCCTGTAAGTATTGAAAACATTGAAAAAAATATTGTTGAAATTGCTTTTGAAAAAGGATGGGTAAAACCTCAAATTCCAACAAGTAGAACTGGAAAAACAGTGGCTGTCGTTGGTTCTGGTCCTTCTGGATTGGCAGCAGCACAGCAACTAAATCGAGCGGGTCATCTTGTAACTGTTTTTGAACGTGATGCAAAAGCAGGAGGGTTGTTGCGCTATGGAATTCCAGACTTTAAACTTGAAAAATCAATAATTGACCGGCGTATAGAAATTCTTGAGCAAGAAGGAATTACATTCAAAACTAACACTAATGTTGGTGAAGATGTTTCTGTTGAATCTTTACAATCTGATTTTGATGCACTTCTACTTTGTGGTGGTGCAACAGCACGTCGTGTACTTCCTTTAGATGGTTCGAATTTAAAAGGAATAGTTCAGGCCATGGACTTTTTGAAGCTCAACAATGAATATGTGGATGGCCTAAGAACATTTGATGAAATTATTTCTGCTAAAGGAAAAAATGTCATTGTAATAGGAGGAGGAGATACGGGATCCGATTGTATAGGAACTTCAAATAGACACGGTGCAAAAAGTGTTACAAATTTCGAAATTCTAGATAAACCAACAGAAGGAAGACCAGCTCATCAGCCTTGGCCATTTTGGCCCATGAAAATGAAAACAAGTTCTTCACATCAAGAAGGAGTTGAACGTCATTGGAGCGTTTCTACAAAAAAGTTTTTAAGCGATGAAAATGGTAATCTGACAGGCTTGGTGACTTGCGAAGTCGAATGGATTTTTAAAGAAGGTGAACGCCCTCAATTGAAAGAACTTCCAGGAACTGAAAAAACATGGCCATGTGATTTAGTGTTGTTAGCACTTGGATTTACAGGACCTGGTTCTAACCTTGTCCAGCAATTAAACTTAGATACTGACTTTAGAACTAATATCAAAGCCACAACCAAAGATTACAAAACTAATATTCCAGGTGTTTTTGCTGCTGGAGATATTAGAAGAGGACAATCGCTTATTGTTTGGGCTATTTCAGAAGGCCGTCAATCTGCTCATCATGTTGACGCATTTTTGATGGGTACTTCTGACTTGCCACTCAAAGACGAAAATGATTTACCAAGAGTTTAGATTTTTATTATGGCTATTTTTACATAAAAAATTAATTGTAATATATTGCAATTGATTATTTAAATTTCACATGAGAAAAATAGCAGTCCTTTTAATATTTACTTTTTTAGTTAACTGTAAAGATGATGTAGAACCCGTTGGAAATTCCAATGGAGATGGCATTGCAACCCCTTACGAAATCACTCAAATAAGTTTTAAGGCAGATTTAAATGCCACACTGTTTGAAGATATTGTTTTGAATTTTGATGGAGTTGAGTTTTTCACAGGTGTATTACCTTACGGAGTTGACATTAAGAATTTAATTCCATCCATTGTAACAAGCCCAGAAAATGGATTTATTAAATTGGATGAAATTAATTATCAAAACAATACAACCTCTTATAATTTCTCTAAAGAAGTTAATGTCGATATATTCAATTCAGATCAAACAGATTATTGGAGATATAAAATTAGATTAACCTATTTTACAGGACTTCCTATTATTTCAATTGATACAGATAATATACCTGTTGACTCAAGAGATTTTTATGTTTCTGGTGAATTAGATCTATTTGGAGGATTAATTTTTGATGACATTGATATGTCTTCAATACTCATTAGAGGTCGCGGGAATTCTACTTGGTTTAATCCAAAAAGACCATACCAAATTAAATTTGATACCAAAACGTCTATTCTTGGACTTCCTGAGGATAGAAAATGGGTTCTTTTGGCAGAATATTCAGATAAATCACTTATGCGCAATAAAATTGCTTATGAAATGGGGGCGATAAGTAGTTTGGATTACACACCAAAAGGAGAGTATGTTGAAGTCTTTCTAAATAACAATCATTTGGGGACTTACCTTTTTGCTCAAAAAGTTGAAGAATCGAGCAATAGAGTCAATATAGGAGACGAGGGCTATTTAATTGAAATTGATCAAGATTATAGGGTAGATCCCGACGATGTGTTTTTTACTCCAACAATTTTTACTCAAGAATATAGCTCTAATGTATTCAATATTAAAGCTCCAAATATTTCTTATGATACTCCAGAATTTACTCTAATTGAAGATCATATAAATAATTTTGAAGCAGTTTTATTTAGCTCTGATTTTACAAATCCAGATATTGGATATCGTAGTTACATTGATATTAATAGTTTTGTCGATTGGTTTTTAATTAATGAAATTGCAAAAACTGTTGACGCTCGTTGGTATTCGAGTATATATTTTACTTACATTCCAGGTGGGAAAATAAAAATGGGGCCAATTTGGGATTTTGATTTGTCTTTTGGAAATGTCAATTATGCAGATTCACAATATACAGAAGGTTATTGGATAAAATATAATCCATGGTTCAGTAGAATGTTTGAGGATCCATACTTTGAAAATCTTGTCAGTGAGCGATTTGATTTTTATTATCAAAACCTAGACAACTTCAATTCAAAAATAGACGAATTTAGTTCTTATTTAAGCGTCTCACAAAGCTATAATTATGATATATGGCAAACCTTGGGGATCTATGTTTGGCCAAATCCAGTTTGGTTTGATACACACCAAGAAGAAGTAGATTATGTAAAACAGTGGTTATTAGCACGCATGAATTGGTTAAATCAAGAGTTTGGCTTTTGATTTGAATTGTGTTAATGTTTTTATAAACAAAAATCAATTTATCATGTCTTCCCATATATTTGTTTGAAATATACCATAAAATTCAAACAAAATGAAAACGAATTATTTTAACATTTTCTTTCTCCTATTCTTTGCTTTATTGTTCAACAATGATGTAATATTTGCACAGGACTTTCAAGGGAAAGCCACTTATATTTCTAAATCTAAAATGGAACTCGGGCGCTGGGGAGCACGAATGAGTGAGGCACAAAAAAAGCAAATTGCCGCTCGACTAAAAAACCGTTTAGAAAAAGAATTTGTTTTGGTTTTTAACAAACAAGAATCTGTTTTTACTGAAGAAGAGCAGCTAGATGCTATTTCTGGGGCCACAGACTCATGGGGCAAAAATTTTGCGGCCGGAGAAAATTATAAAAATGTAAAAACTAATGCTCAAATTCAACAACAGGAATTTTATGGTAAAAAGTTTTTAGTTAAAGATAAACTTCAAAAAATTGATTGGACTTTAGGTAAAGAGTCCAAACAAATAGGAAATTACCTTTGTTTTAAAGCTACTAGTTTTATTCCAACAGATGATTTATTGTGGTACTCTTTTTCATGGAGTAGAATGAGATCAACGGATAATCAAGACGCTGAAGACGAAGAAAACAATGAACCAGAAGTTGATGTCACTCAAATTGAGGCATGGTATACGCCACAAATCCCTATTGGCCATGGACCTTCTGAATATTGGGGTTTACCAGGTTTAATTTTGGAGGTTAGCGCTGGAGGAACAACAATGTTATGTTCAAAAATTGTTATCAATCCTGTTGAAGCTGTTGAAATCGAAGCCCCAAAAAAAGGGACTACAGTTACCAAAATTGAATATCAAGATATTATACAGAACAAAATGGCGGAATTCAGAAATAACCGAATGCGTCGCCGATAATTATCATTCTTTAATAATACTTAATAATTTATGTAAATCCACCCCGTAAACACATCGTTTTCGTCGTTGTTAAGTTTTAGTACATAGAAATAAGTTCCAACAGGGACTAAATCACCATCTTTGGATGTTCCATCCCACTTGCGATTATCATTGCCCTCAAAAACACATATACCATAGCGGTTAAAAATTTTCAAAGAGTGATTCAAGTGTATGCCATAAAGATTTTGAATTTGAAAGACATCATTGAGTCCATCATTGTTTGGTGAAATAGCTTGAGGAATAATAATATCACAATTTTCTGAAACTAAAAGAATTGGATAAACTTCATAGCAAATATCATCTTCAATAGTACCATAAACCAATTGATTTTCTGAATTAACTTCAAAATCATTAGGATTATCGATAATATTTTCAAAATTTTCTATATCATCAAGAGAATTGAAAAAACCAACAAAATCATCCCCTAGAAATACATTAGAAGCATCAAATAAATTAACTGTTGGGCTACTGCTTTGGCAATATAGGATTTCAAAATTATCTGTATAAATGGTAGGGTTTTCAATAATAATTTCTACAGCAATTAAATCCTGACTTTCACAGTCATCTATAGTTTGAGAAATATAAACTGTGGTATCATCACTAATTTCAGTAGTATCATCAAGCAAGGTGTCCCCTGATTGATCGGTATAAAATTTAATATTCTCACCATTGGTTTGAAGCTCTTGTAAAAGAACTGAATTGCAAAAAGTTTGTGGGGTATCTGCTGTTGGTGTGGGGGTATTTGTTTCAGTAATTACAGCTGTTCTTGTTGTAGAAATACAACCTGTAATATTGTCGATTGTTTCCGCATAGTAGGTGCCAACAGCATTAGCAGTATAGATTAAACTGTTTGCTTGTAAAAGTTGTCCATCTGAAGCAGCATCATACCAGTTGACGCTAGTATTTGAAGTTGAGGTTACAGATAAAATGGCTTCATTTAAACTACAATCAAAAGTAACATCTCCATTGCTATTAGGCGCAGGGGGATTTGGATTGATTGTGATTTGAAATAGGTCTGAAAATAATACACATTGTTCATTTGATAGGTTGTCTGCAAATTCAGAAACTTTTGTTCTATAAAATCCTTCAGATGTCATATTAAGATTTATACTTTGATTTGTTTCTCCAGCAATATCTTGCCACGTTATACCATTGGCACTTTCTTGCCATTGATAGAAATGAGAAGTAAAAACTGAAAAATCTGGAGTAGAAGTTAAGGTTGTGGCATATGGTGTTTCGCTATTACAAATTGTTACAGAAGTATTACCTGATTCATCCGTTACGACTAAATTATCTCCACAAGTTTTGAATTCAATATCATCTATAACTAAGTCATTTCCACAGCCGCCACCTCCATTGTTGAGCATTTTTAAGACAACAGATTGTTGGTTTTCTATAGTTTGAAAAACTAAACCATACTCACCCCATGTAGGAGCTGCTGTTGCATAAATATCTCCAGTATCGCCGCTTGCTATAAGTGTAGTTTCGGTACTATCCCATATTTGAAATTTGACATTAATTGGAATTTCGATTCCCAAATTAACGCAATATCCAGGAACTTTTAATAAATTCAACAGCCATGCCGAAAATTCATAAGTCGTAAATTCGCACAATCCAGTTACAGTTGTTTTATAAAATTCTCCTGCTGTAAAATCTGCATTTACAATAAGAAATCTGCCGTTACTATCGTTGGGTGTATGGTCTTCAATTTCTTGCCAATCATATGGGTTTCCAAAAGTATTATTTCTTACAGTGTAAAAACTATCATTTGGAAAACCAGAAGAATATGAATAAGTTGTAGTCCCATTTGGTAGAGGGACGCTGCCTGTTCCAGCTCCAAAGTCTTCAACAAAAATGGGAGTACCAGAATTTCCACTGCAAAACCCTAATTGAGCATTAATAGAAATATTTGATAAAATAAATAAAAAAAACGTGAAAAGATATTTCATAATTGGTTAATCAGTAAATAATAATTGCCAAAAATTAGTTAGAAATTAAAAATCAAAGACTCTTCAAAAATTTAGATTGAAGCAATTGATTAAAAATTATTTTGAATAATTAAAACGGATGTTTTTGAGATGACTATTAAAGTTTGACAATTAGTAGTTAAATTTAGTTTAGTTAGTTGCTCAAATTTAATACAATTTTTGTTTTTTTTGTAATTATATCATCTATTTTTTGTAATTAAAACTTACCTTTGAGTACATATATAAGGCCATGAATAAAATTTTTTCCCTACTTTTTTTGGTATTATTTTTATTTTCAAGTTGTGTCAATAAAAAATCACATAAATCAAATACCAAAGTCCCAAAAAATGTCATTCTTCTAATCAGTGATGGTACTGGATTATCTCAAATCTCTGCAGCATATTATTATAAAAATTCTGAAATTAACTATTCACGTTTTGAGCACATTGGTCTCATAACAACTCACTCCTCAATTGAAGATATTACAGATTCTGCAGCAAGTGGAACTGCTTTTGCAACTGGAAAAAAAACCTATAATGGTGGTATTGGTATTTTAGAGGATTCAACAACTGTTACAAATGTTGTAGAAATAGCTTCAAAAAAAGGGGTTAAAACAGGTATTGTTGCCACATCGTCAATTACTCATGCCACACCAGCAAGTTTTTATGCACATGTTGTAGATAGAGATTATGAGCAAAACATTGCATTACAACTTTCAAATTCTGAAATAGATTATTTTGCTGGAGGTGGAAAAAAATTCTTTAATAACAGATTGGATAACAATAATTTATACGAGTTGCTTAAATCAAATGGATTTGGTATTGACACACTAGGGTTAGTCGAATTTGATGTGATTAAATCACACAAAAAACAAGGGTTTTTGCTTAGTGATGATGGTATGCCAAAAATGATTGAGGGCAGAGGAGATTTTTTGTCTAAAGCAACATTATTGGGTATTGATTTTTTACATCAAAATAACACGCCATTTTTTTTAATGTCAGAAGGTTCACAAATTGATTGGGCTGGTCACGATAATGATACAGAATATCTTATTTCAGAACTTATAGATTTTGACGAAACTATTGGGCGCGTATTAGATTTTGCTGAACAAGATGGCGAAACATTGGTTATTGTAACTTCCGATCATGAAACAGGAGGTTTTACCTTGGCTGGAGAAAATTATACCACAAAAGATGGTAATATATACAGTAGCTATACCCAATTAGAGCCAAAATTTTCTACTGGTGGTCATTCAGCAACTTTGATTCCAGTTTTTGCCTATGGCCCAGGAGCAGAACTATTTTCTGGTATTTATGATAATACGGATATTTTTCATAAAATTATTAAGCTCACAGGATGGCACAAGGATTGATATGTAAATTAAAATAAAAAAAAGCCCAACGCACTGTGTTGGGCTTTTTCTTGACTAATTAAAAAAACTATTCTATAGTAATAGAGAAAGTTTCAGTAATATCGGTTTCGCCTCCAGCGTTTGTGATATCGCCAGTAGCAACGCCAGCCGCTGATTTGTTTGGCTCATGACGTAGCGTAAATGTTAGATCACCAGAACTAGCAGCATTGGCTACTAGTGTAAATTCAATACCAATGGGGTTTCCGTATCCGTCCTCATCTTCGTAATTGGTGGTTACATTAAGTCCAGTTCCAATAATATAAAAAAACTGGTGTTCATCTGCCTCTTCCTCAACTTCCTCGGTAATGTCTTCGGCAGGAGTTTCAGTCTCATTTAGCAGTTCTATGGTTCCATCATATGTTGTACCTGCAGTTAAATTACCTCCAGATATTGTAACAACAGGATCTTCACCGCCATCACCGTCCATGTCAACAGTTTTTAGAACAACATCTGTTCCTCCACCAACTGGAGATAGAGTTACGGTCATTGTTGTAATTAATTCTTCCTCATTTACAGGCTCTGGAGTTGTATCATCATCAGAACATCCTGTAAAAATTAAGGCTAGGATTAAAAGTGGAATTAAAAAGATTGATTTTTTCATTGTTTTTGTATTTAATAATTAATATTTAAATTTTAGATTTAATAAAAAATTTCTACCCAAATCATCGGCATAAAAACGCTGAAGATTTAAGTAATTTCTGTAGGAAGTATTTAAAATATTTGTAATTCCTAATCCTACGGTTAGGAGTGATGTTTTGGTGATTTCGAAATCTATACTAGAATTAAAATTTAGCAAATGATAAGCACTTGGTGTTGAGCTTATATCCAAAAGTTCTGTAGTTTCTGTTTCTGGAACATATACCTCAAAATTATTATCGGGGTATTCATTTTGTGCAAAAACATATTCGCTTTGTAGCGCGAGTTTTAAATTGTGAAATTTTGGATGTTCAAATGAAATTTCATTTTTAGTAGAGACAGGAGGCATGCTAATTAATGGCAAATTTCTGCTACGGTCATAGCCCTTAACAATAGAAAGCTGATGAGTAAAATTCAGTTTATCTGTAAATTTATAAGCGGCATCAATATCAACTCCAAGTAATTGAGCATTAGTTTGTCTATATTCCCAAACCTGAAAATTTCCACGAATTGTTTCTAAAATTTTTGTGGGTTCAATGATTATAAAATCAGAGATTGTATTTACATATGGATTTATTGAAAAACTAAATGTATCATGATCGCGTTGAATCGTTGCAGATACTTTGTGTCCCACTTCAGAATTAAAACTTAAATCACCTAGCTCTATTCGAGCACCAGAGTGGTGTAGGCCTTCACTAAAAAGCTCGGAAGGATTTGGTGCACGTGAGGCTAAAGCATAATTTAAAAACAGTTTGTAGTTGTCCTTAAAAGTATATTTCAAACCTGCTGTAGCAGAGGCGTTATGGAATTTTAAATTCGGATTCGCCAATACTTGCGTACCAAGATCCTCAACGACAATATTTGGATACAAAACATCATAATTTCGATCTTCCCAAAAAGACGTTCGATAAAATTTATACACATCCAAATGAGTATAATCAAATCTAGCACCTACTTCAAGTAACCAACGATCATTTAGAGCATAATTTCCTAAAAGATAAATACCTAATTCGTATTTATCATAATCTGGAATTAGCCTACGTACACCAGTATTTGGATTTGCAAAATTATTTTGATAGCGTGCCATAAGACCTGATTTTAAGTCCAATTTATGTTCAAAATCATTTTCATAGTCTAATAGTAGCGTATGCGTGTTGAGTTCCAAATCCATCGCAGCTTTATCTCTGTCATCTCCTCTTCTGATGTCAAATTCAAGCCGATTGTTTTGTTGATAATCATACTGTAAACTCAATGTGCCAAAATTTTCAAAAGTTTTAAACCCTTTTATTCTTGCCAATTGATGTTTAACATTTTGTCGTGGTGCGCCAATATTGTAAGTAAAATCATTAATAATCAATGGTGTATTACTTTCAAATGCACGAACTTGATCGGCAGCGCCGTGCAGATGGGAAGCCCGCAAAATGCCAATTTTGCTACTAAAAAATGAAAAATAGCCTTCAATTCCATAATTGAATTTATTTAGACCAAGGCGTAATGATACATTTTGTTCAATCAGTCCAGTATTACTCAAAATATAATCTGCGGCTTCAAAATCTCCAAAGCGTTTTATTGAGCCTTGAACTGTACCGTACCATCCATTTGAATGGCTTTTGGTTAATTCTGAAGTCAATACTCCACCTCTTCCGTTGGAAGTTAGTGAAGCCATGGTTTTTCCATACAGACTGTCTTTTACTGGCACTTTTAAGGCTTCCGCAATAATTACACCGCCCATAGCGTCTCCACCGTATTGTAATGCACTAGCACTTTTTACGAGTGTTAGTCTGCCCACTGAGTTGATATCAATATTTGGTGCATGTTCCGCTCCCCATTCTTGGTCTTGCATTCTTACGCCATTATTCACCATAATAATACGGCTACTGTGCAAACCATTAACAATGGGCTTTACAATCCCATTCCCTTTATTTAATGAAGATACTCCGCTTAAACTATTGAGCGCATCGCCTAATGCACCAGTACTGTAGCGTTCTAGTGTTTCTTTGGAAACATTATTTTCTAGTGTAGTATTGGTGTTGTTTTTATAAGCTTTTCCTTCCAATATAATCTCATTGAGTTCTTCTAAATGATGTTCTAGCTTAAAATCTCTTTGAGTGTCTTCTGATATTTTTACATAGAATGTTTTTGTCTCACAAGATGAATGTAAAATCCTTATACTGTATGTTATATTTTCGCACAAGCCCATAATTGTGTAATCACCATCAATAGAGGTTTGACTAATCGATTCAGTTTCAGCCACAACAAGAGTAGCTCCAGATAAAATGGAGCCATCGTGCAAGTCTAGAACCTTACCTGATAGGGTGTGTTTACAATTTTGAGATACAGCTAAATTGCTGCATACCAGCATAATAGCAAAAGCATAGTTGCGCATAATATTTTTTCATTAACTTTAAAAAAAGGGAGTGGGTGTTAAGAAAAAATAGGGGGTGCGCGAAGCTGTTTATAAGTTATGTTAAATGAGTGAAATTTTAAAGAGTTAAAGATTGTGTTGACCTCTTTATAAATTTCTATTGTTTTGATTTCAGGGACAATATTGATATCATAATTGAATGATAACAAATTAAAGTCACAAATATCACAGTTGGATATAGATTGATGAATGTGTGATTTATTTTCTGAACATTCTATATGTTGATGCTCGCCAAAGTGATGAAGGAAGTTAAAAACAGTTGGAAACATCAAAACAGCAAATAATAAAATTGCAGTTAATTTATTTAATGTTCTAACTTTTTTTTTCATTTGACTAAAATCACAACAAATGTAAAAAAAATAGCTCTTTTTGTTTGTTGAAACGTTAAAAAAAACCACTCAAAGGAGTGGTTTTTGTTTTTTACACTGTTAAGAGTTGCTAGTTTTGTTCAGGCAGCATTACTTTATTTATGACATGTATAACTCCATTATTTGCTTGTACATCAGTTGTAATAATATCAGCGACTCTATTATTCATATCAATAATTTGAGGTCCATTTTCAAGAGAAATAGTAAGTAAATCACCTTCGGTTGACACGGACATATCTTGTAATAAATCTTCTTCCCTAACATTTGCGCCATAAACTACATGAGTATTTAATGTTAACTCTAGTGTTTCTGAATCTATATCACTCAAACCATTAAGTTCAAGCTCAGTTAATAGAGATCCAAAAGCTTCATTGGTTGGCGCAAAAACCGTGTAAGGTGCTGGAGTCGTATTTAGGGATAAAGCCGAAACATAATCATTTTCTAAGTCGTCTCTTGTGAGTGCACTAACTAAAGTTGAAAAAGTAGAATCCGCTGTTGCAAAAGTCACAACAGTTGGTAATCCAATTACTTCATCAACGACATGAACAATACCATTTGATGCTGCAATATCACCATCGATAACGCGTGATACACCATTAAATTCAATTCCAGATACTGTGTTGAAATAAAGGCTTAAGAAATCACCATCTGTATTTGTGGCATTTGTTGTTGTGTAACCTGCGCCGGCGGTGGATAGATTGTAAGCATTAACAGTACCACTTATCACATGGTTTAGTAGAATTGTTGAAAGGAGATCGGTTGGAACTGCATCAAGGGATGGAAAATTGTTTTCAGAAAGGAAATTATCAAAAGCTTGATTTGTGGGCGCTAGAACTGTGTATTCGCCTCCGCTGAGAACTTCAACAAGATTTCCGTCTGCTGCTTGCAAAGCAGCTACAAGACTAGTTAAATCGTTGGATGAACTAGCTAACTCTACAATGTTTGATGATGGGGGAGTAAGAGTGACATCGTCATTGTCTTCGCAAGAAAAAGTTGTGAAAGCTAAAAGTGATAAAATTGATAGTTTAAATAATTTATTCATTTGTTAAATTTTTAATTATCTTTCAAATTAAAGCTATTTTAATATTTTTATTTTAAATATTTTGTTAAAAGACTGCATTTTATATTTATTTTAACTCAAATAATTAATAATTTTAATACTTGTTAAGTTACATATAATGCATATTTTAGTTTTTATTTAAAATTGATATGAAAAATTTAGTTTTTTTATTCTTCTTTTTGATTTTCGCCATCTCATGTTTAGAAGATACTCATGCACAAGGCGAAGACAATTTTTTTACAATATATTTAGTAAGACATTCTGAAAAAAATATGGATTCTGGCCATAATTCAGATCCATCGTTAACTCCATGTGGCGTACAAAGGTCTGAATACTTAGGGGAATTCTTAAAAGAAATAAATTTAGATGCAATTTACAGTACAGATTACATACGAACTCTAAGCACCGCAAGACCTACAGCTACTTCAAAAGGTCTTGAGATTGAAAAATATAATGCTAATGAGCTTAAAGAGTTTTCAGAGATGTTATTAGGTCGTAAGCAAAATGCACTTGTTGTTGGTCACAGTAATACAACTGGAGTTTTGGCAGGACTATTAGTTGGTGAAAACAAAGATGCATTTGACGCAAGCATTTATGATCGTATTTATCAAGTGGTCATGTACAAAAATAAAGGTAAGATACACCTAATGCATATGGCAATTGATTGTCAAGACTAGTTTGTGCTAGTTTTTGTAACATTTACCTCAATATTAGTTCACTATTGGTTTTGTGGGTAAACATTTGTATATTAGATACATAAACCAATTTAATTCACATATATAATGGCAAAGAGATTTTACTTTTTTATTCTTTGTTTAATATCCTTTTTTAATTTTTGTTTTTCTCAAACTGTTACTATTGATAATTATTCAATTAATGGCCTTGGTCAAGTGCAATTATCTATTCAGGGCCAAGCAGATAAATATTATATTCTACATGCTCAACATAGTCCAACTTACAATTGGGCAACTTCAATGACGATGGGTGTTGACGGAACGATGGTTATTACTGAACCTGCAGGAGCATATCCTTTGGAGAACTATTCTATTACAGAACATGATATTGAGTTTCCAGGCGATTATGACGGAGACGGTATAGACGACCTCACAGAGTTTAATAATATGCCTACAGATGCACCTTTTAACTTTGCTGCTCCTATTAATTTTATAGATGGTTCAACCTCAATACCAGACGCTGAAACTTTTATGGATTTGGCTACTGTACAAAATGTTGGATGGGCACCTTTTTTGGATGACCAGTTGTATGTAAAGTTTGGAATACTTGATCGAGATACTCCAGAACCTAAGGTATATTTTATCAATAGTAATACTTATATCATTCATGCAAGTTTTTGGAGTGGTATTGGAGCTTCTGTTACAGGTGATGATAGCTCTGGAGAAATTGTATTCAATCCTAATGATATTCTTCCAAACGGAAGTATAGGAAGTTATTCGTTTAATTTTTCTTTTGGAAATGCCTATGACTTTGAAGCAACACAAAGAACATATGAATTATTGGTAGCTAGTATGCCATTTCTTAAAAATAATATGAATCATTTTATTGGGCAATCTGATGAAAACAATCACCTCAATAATTATGCTGAAGATTTTGAGGGCTCAAGGATAGAAGTGGTTTTAGAATCGGATGTTTTTGCAGAAGTGAATTATATTCCATTTCATGAAGCAGAAGGCTATGGTTTTTTTAAGCATATGCAGGATTTAAATGAAACACCAGGAAGTCGTGATATTGTTCTTTATGATGCACTTCCAAATTCATTGCCAAGAGTTGGAGGAATTATAACCTCTGTAATACAAACCCCATTGTCACATGTTAATTTGAGAGCCATACAAGATAATGTTCCAAATGCCTATATCGCAGAACCTCTGGCTATTGATTCAATTGCAAATTTACTTGGTAATTACATTTATTATAAGGTTGAAAATGAGCAATTTGAGATAAGAGAAGCGACTTTAACTGAAGTCAACAATTGGTATGAAGATCTCAGGCCAACAGAGCCACAAATTCCCATTCGAGATTTAACTATTACCGAAATTATGCCTTTAGAAGACATCAATTTTGAAATGTCCAGTTCTTTTGGTGCAAAATGTTCTAACGTTGCAACCATGAGATCATTTGATTTTCCTGAGGGAACAATTCCCGATGGTTTTGGAATTCCGTTTTATTATTATGATGAATTTATGCAGTTCAATAATTTTTATGAGGAAGCACAAGTAATGATTAATAATCCTGTATTTCAAAATGATATCAATTTTAGAACTGAGCGACTAAAGGACTTTAGAAGAGACATAAAAGATGCCCCAATGCCACAATGGATGATGGATGATTTACAAGCCATGCATGACGATTTTCCAGATGGTACTGCAGTAAGATGCCGTTCAAGCACTAACAATGAAGACTTGCCCGGATTTAGTGGTGCAGGATTATATACTTCCAAAACTCAGCATCTTGACGAAGGACATATTTCTAAATCCATAAAGCAGATCTATGCCAGTATTTGGAATTTTAGAGCCTATGAAGAGCGAGATTTTTATCGGATTGATCATTTTGTGGCTGCTATGGGTGTTTTGTGTCATCCCAATTTTCAAGAAGAAAAATCAAATGGTGTGGGAATAAGTATCGATCCAATTTATAAGACTGAAGATACATTTTATTTGAACACCCAAGTTGGGGAATCATTGATTACAAATCCTGATCCAAATTCGGTACCAGAAGAAATTTTATTGTATCAAAATCCATCGCAATCAGGAGGGTACCTTGTGTTAAGACTATCCAATTTAGTCAACCCAGGTGAACTAGTCATGGATCAAGTATATCTCGACCAAATGAGGGAATATTTAACGACTATTCATGATGAATTTTCGATACTTTACGATGTTGTGGGTGCAGAAGGTTTTGGAATGGATATCGAGTACAAGGTAACGGCGCAGGATCAATTGGCCATAAAGCAAGCAAGACCATGGGTTTCATTTTGGGCAGATATCAATGGTGATTATGATTTGGGTGTATCAGCAATTATAGAGCCTCAATCATCATCTAGTTTAGGAAATAGTGAACTCGTTTCTGCTACAATCACCAATTTTGGTCTAAATGATATGAGTGATTTCGAAATTGAACTTCAGATAAATGATCAACCTATTGAAACTTTAACTATTACTCAAACAATTCCACCTTTTGGTGCATCGGATTTTCAATTTTCATTGCCTTACGATTTTTCAACCATTGGCGATTACAATATTACAGTAAATGTAAATCACATACTTGATGAGTATGAAAACAACAATTCTTTAAGTGTTATTTTAAGTAAAGTACATGCATTGGATGGAGCACTTTCAATTGCTGATTTTGCTGTAGTTTGTGATGAAGAGGTTGAGGTAAATACGGTTATTTTAAATCAAGGTGAAACAACTATAACTGATGTGAAAATTGAGGTTGTTGTCAATGGAGTTGTAGTTGATATAATTAATCAATCTGTTAATATACCTTTTCAAGAACAAGGCGAGTTTATCATTAATATAGATGATAATCTTCAACAAAATAATAACAACATTACTCTAAATTTATTAGAAATTAATAATCAAGTTGACGAAGATTCGAGTAACAATTCTGATTTTACAACCACAAATTTAGACTCACAATATGATATTGTAACCCTAGTTATTAATGCTGACAATTATCCTCAAGAAACCTCTTGGAAGCTCTATGACGTAGGTGCAAATCAAATTGTAAATACAGGTTCTTTACAAAACGGAATGGATTATTACAGTGAAGACATTTGCCTTGATTATAGTTCTTGTTTTACGCTATACGTTTACGATTCTTATGGCGATGGAATTTGCTGTAGCTTTGGTGAGGGGAATTTTAGTATTCTTGATTCAAATGGCAATGTAATACTAACCAATACTGGAGAATTTGATTATGAAGTACAAGAGGTCTTTTGTCCCGATGATACAGGTTGTTCTATAGAAGTTGATATCAATATAACTCATGCCTCTTCTCCTTCATCAAATGATGGGGTTATTAGAATTTACACAACCTCTGGATTAAGTCCTTTTCAATATAGTATTGACGGAGGACAAACATTTTCAGACTCAAATACATTTGAAAATTTAGCATCTGGAAATTATGACATTGTTGTTGTTGGTTCTCAGGGAATTTGCTCCTTCGAGAACACTATTTCCATTGAAGCCTGTGAATTACTTTCAGTAGACATTGTAGCTACTGAAGTTTCATCTGTAGTTTCGGCCGACGGGTCAATTACAATTACACCAATCGCTGAAAATGATCAGTACTTGTACAGCATAGATGGAGGGCAAAATTTTGACACCAATAATGTGTTTTTAGACTTAGCTGTTGGAACCTACAATGTCATCATAAAAGATGAATTAGAAATTTGTATGTTCAGCGAAAGCGTTCCTGTTAAAGTTAAATCACAAGTGGTTATCAATGAAATTAATTACAATTCAAGTGATGACTTTAATCCAAGTGATTGGATTGAGCTATATAATTCAAAATCAACTACAATTGATGTTTCAAATTGGCAAATAAAAGATAATAATGATAATCATGTATTTGTAATACCAGAAGGTACACAAATTGAAGGTAATGGATATTTAGTTATTGTCAAAAATGAAATGAACTTTGTTAGTGTATTTCCAAATATTCCATATATAGGGGAATTGAGCTTCGGATTTGGTCAAATAGATGCAGTCAGGTTATTTAACTCAGGTGAAAAACTCATGGATGAGGTTTATTATAATTTTGAGACTCCATGGCCAAATTGTGCAAATGGAATTGGAAACACATTAGAATTGATTTCTCCAGATTTGGATAATTCATTACCAGAGAGCTGGAATTGTATCAATACACATGGAAGTCCAAAGGCTATAAATGACAATAGTAATGATGGAGCGGTTTCAGATGTTATAATCTATCCAAACCCTGTTCAAAATATACTGTATGTTAAAGGAAGTTCAGAGGCCTATTCCATTGAAATTTATTCCTTAATTGGTCAGCTTGTAAAAACGTTATCAAATGCTAATGAAATAGATGTAAGTTTGTTAAGTCAAGGTGTTTATTTGATAAGGATTAGTAACGAAAACGTTTCTACAACACAACGCTTTATTAAATTTTAATAAAAAACCCAACAGCATGTTGGGTTTTTAAATTATTATTAAGGATTATAATAATCAAAGCATTTTTACCAAGTCGTTACAGTTGGTGGGTTCGTAGTGTGATTTGTCCATAAGCCTGTTCCGTTTGCACTCCACAAAGCAGAATACGTTAAATCGCCATTTAATGTGTATGCAAAATATCCAGAGCCATCATTATTAATAGTAGTCTCATAAAATATTTGCATAGTATCACCAAAATCAAATGACATTTGCATATTAAGACCACTGGCATCCGAGGTCCAAGAGACTTCTGTTGTGTAGTCTGGCATATTTTCCATGCCTTGTCCTAAAGCCTCAAAGTCGACTGTTGAAGCCCAATATCCTGCAGAGCCGTCAGCCATTTGCCATCCATCAATAGTGTAATAAACTGCCCCTTGGTAGGAAATTGTGTAATAAAATTCGTACTGATTGCCTACCAAATCATAATTATAGTCTACATTGAAATCTCCATAAGACCAGTCGCTAGAGGTTCTAGCTTCGTTTGTTGTCCTATTCATGTAGCCATTATTATTCATAAAAGCACCCATGGCATTCATTTGCCCTTGCATACTCATCACTTGAGAGTAAATAATAGGGGCGTCATTTTGCATGTTTTGAGGTAAGCGTTCCTCAAAATTAAAAGAAGTTATCTCAGGTTCAAATTGTGTATCACTAGACGAATCTCCACTACAGGACCATAATAAAATGCCTGTAAGAATAAATATTATTTTTTTCATGTTTTTTTGTAATTTAATTAAATACTACTACTATTAAATGATTATTTTTTTTTGTTAATGTGTTGTTTTCTTGTAAAGTAAGAAATATTTTTTGACTAGACAATAATAAACATTGTTAAACAATATTAAATATTCAAAAACGTAATTAGCAAAATATATTGCATTAAATAAAATTTAATTCGGGAAATATTGTCGTGTAGTCAAATGCAGTAAAGCTAAACTATTTTGAAGAGGATTTGAGTTCGCTAAATGAAATTTTAATTCTTATTTCTTCCAAGTTCCACCATATTTGTAATTAGGATTATTTTCCTTGACCATAATTAAGCAGTCTTTGCATACAAAAACCCATTCCTTGGTAGCTTTGTATTGAATTCTATACATGGTAGAAAAATCTACTTTACAAACATTACAATGTTTGATGCGTTTTTTCAAAGATTAAAATTTTTGTTTTAACTCTACAATAATTTCATTTCGCCTGTTAAACACTTCATAGGGGGCGTTATAACCGTGTAGCTCAAATTTATTTAAATGCGGAATACTTTCAGATTTTAGAGCTGTTTTTAATTGCTTTTTATAACGTTCAATTTTTTTGTCGTTTGCCCAACCTTTAAATTTAATGGCAGCGACTATTTTTTCTGGTTCTTCAACAAAATTAATATTGTTTTGGTTGGGTTTTGGCAATTGCTCTTTATTCCATTTTTTAGGTACCATAAATCGCATAGTCATGGAGTCCTCTATGGTCATGGTAACCGGCGAAGTCATTGCAATTTTTTCGTTTCTGTCATTGCCACCAAAAATATAACCTGCCAAAACGGAAAACCCTTGACCCGATGACGATTTGTAGTCCCCTGTTGAAAGTTTAACTGTACTGAACAAGCGCGCTTGGTAACGCCGAATTTCAAATGAATCATATTGTTCTACCAACTCGTAGGGATACATTTCTATATTATTTTGGCTCTTTAAAGCAAATAGTTGAACTCCTATAAATCCAGCTAGTAGAATGCCGCCAATGATGACTAATATTTTCATAAAAAAACTTTAAAGTATCTCATTTACAATGATATAACTTTTATTTCCACTAATTTTATAGTGTCTTATAAATGAATGTTAAATGTTAAAAATTGCCTTTGATCCAATCTACAAACATCAGCTGAAAGTTGGGCACCGATTTCCAATGGAAAAATATGAGTTATTACCAGAGCAACTATTGAGAAAAAATATTTGTAATTCTGATAATTTCTTCTCCCCATTGCCTGTAGAAAAACAACTACTGTTATCCACACACGATGAAGACTATTATAACAATTTGATCAATTTATCATTGCCCAAACTAGATTCAAGGCAAATCGGTTTCCCCCTCTCTGATACATTGATAAAACGGGAGCGTATAATTGCCCAAGGGACCATTCAAAATACGCATTATGCACAACAATATGGCATTTCGATGAACATAGCTGGCGGTACACATCATGCTTACCGAGATCGACCAGGTGCATTTTGTATGCTCAACGATATGGCAATTGCCGCTAATTATTTAATAGACAATAACTTAGCAAAAAAAGTCATGATTGTCGATTTGGATGTGCATCAAGGTGATGGAACAGCCTCAATTTTTGAACATCAAGACTCTGTTTATACCATTTCTTTTCATGGTCAAAAAAACTATCCGTTCAAAAAACAAAAGAGTGATTTTGATTTACCCCTAGAGGATCATACTGGAGATGAGGTTTATCTCAATGCTCTAAAAAATAACTTGCCACGTTTGGTAGATGCTTTTGAACCAGATTTTATCTTTTATTTGGCTGGTGTAGATATCTTAAAAACTGATAAACTTGGTCGATTAGGGTTGTCAATAGAGGGCTGTAAGACAAGAGATCGGTTTGTTTTAACTTTTTGCAAGCAACATAATATTCCGCTTCAAGTGAGTATGGGGGGCGGGTATTCTGTTCATCTAAAAGATATAATTAATGCTCATTCTAACACTTTTGAATTAGCTCAAGAATTGTTTTTTTAGTGTAAGATATTCCCAGAACAAGAAATTGTTATTGGAAATAAAAAATGGAGCCAAGAGGAGTGAAGTCGAACTATTTCGGTGAGGATTTGGAATTATTTTAAGTCTAAAGCTAAACTGTGTTTTAATGCATTTTGAGTTTTGTTGGCAAGCTGTTTTATTATTTTAAAATTTAATTTTTACTTAAACCATTTGAAACATTGAATCAATTGCAATAATCCTTTTTCATTTCTTCAAATTCCTCATCAAATGTTATGTTATTATCAATATCGTTTATTGAATATGCACATTCCTTTTTTGAATTTAAAAAATAGATAGTTTTATTTTCATCTCCATAAGACTCGGATTCCAAAAATAATTCTGTACCATCATTAGAAGTTATAAATTCAAATGACTGATAGCCCCAATCGGACATACAACCATATGTATTTCCCTTGAGACTCAATGTTACATTTCCACTTAATTCATTTAGATCAGCATTTACATTGCACTGTTCTAATTCTTGCCAAAAGACTAATCTCACCATTCCTTCTTGTACGTCTGGGGTAGAATCAATTTCTTCATAACAAACCTCAATGCTAAGGGCAGAATCAGTTTCGAAACCATATTCATCATAAACATAAAGTAATTGAGAACTTTCTTGTAATTTATTATTAATTAATTCTTTTAATTTTATTGATGTCAATTTGTCTAGATCTTCTTTTTTCAAATCATAAGTGCAAATCATTATTTCTTTTATTCCTTTAATTTGTGCCATAATATATTTGTTTTTATGAATCTAAAATACTCAAAAAAATATTTCTAAGAATAAAAATTATTCTTAGAAATAAAAAGTGGTGCCATGTTGATCATCATCTTTTTATCAAGCTTTGGAGAAGAATTTGCCATAGATTTAAAGTATGCATTGGAATTGATGTCAAAAGATCGTATGAATGGTTAAAAAAAATTTAAAAAATATAAATTATTTCATTTAATTTAGAGCTATATTTCACCTGTAGATGCATCGTTGGGGAAAAGTTAGATAGAAAGTATAGAAATTGGAAAACATAAAAGATTTTTTAATCATAAATTAACAATATGAAGTCAATAAAAATAGCAAATCAAGAATGGTCAATTGATAATCTTTGCGTAACTCATTTTAGAAATGGTGATCCAATACAGGAAGTTAAAAACTACGATGATTGGATGAATGCATACAATAGTAATAATCCAGCAAGAATGTCCTACAGGAAAAGTAAGAAAAAAGGGGAAACTTATGGCTTCTTTTATAATTGGCACACAATTATTGATAAGCGAGGTTTGGCCCCAATCGGTTATAAAATACCTAGTAAGAATGACTGGGATGAATTAGTAAATTTTCTTGGAGAAGAAAAAGCTGGAGAAAAGGTAAAATCTGATACACTTTGGAAACCATCTTCTTGGGGTGAAAAGGGAACAAATGAGTCTGGATTCAATGCTCTTCCCGGAGGTACTATGTCTGTTTTAGATGCTAGATTAACTTTTGGAGAAGAAGGTAAATCGTGTGTTTTTGCTTCAAAATCTGAGGACTTTAGTATACAAAGTATTTTTAAATCGGAAACCAATGAATGGATTGACATTGTTGGCACTGAGGCCAAAATAGCAACTAGAACATTATCCAATATCTCAGATGAATTTAGGCCATTTTGTTCTGATAAAAATGGGGGTTATTATGTTAGATGTTTATTAGAGAAATAGATTTCACTCCAGTCTATCAATTCAGATTTTTTTTCCAGGTCGCTTCATACAGTAGCCAAAGGGTGTTAAAGAAACACTATTTTAATGTTGTTTTAGCTGATGCATTAGACAAGTTTAATGAGTCTACTACCCCAAGCTGTCAAAATAAGAAAATTAATAACTTAAAAATACTCCGTGGTGATCTCAGATTTAATAAAAAAATACTCAGTTCACATCCAAACGGTCAACATTCACATCATTAACATACCTAAGACAAAAAATAAAATCAATATTCTTAAAACCATCTAACTAACTAATAAATCTTATTGTTAGAGATTTATAAAAAGAGTTGATTGCTTTAAGTTATTTTTTTTGTTCTAAATAAATACTTCTATGCAAAAGATACGTTTAAACATCTGTGAGAACATTAACAATGAATTGTTTTAACGTAACATTTATTAAGTTAAATTCAATAATTTAGTCAATTGTTAGAGTCAAAATTGATATTACAATGAGTTTTTTTAAGTTATTAATTTTCTTTTTTTTCGTTGTCAATAGCTTTTAGTAAAGCAGTGGCAACCAATCCAGCAGGAATTGTTACAATACCTACCCCTATCATCAAAACAAAGAAAGTGAAAATTTTGCCTCCTAAAGTTATTGGGTATACATCTCCATATCCAACAGTAGTTAAAGTGACTATTGACCACCATGCGCTGTGAAAAACAGACTTAAAAACTTCTGGCTGTGCTTCGTGTTCAAAGTAGTAAATACCCGCTGAGGTAATAAAAATAAGTACAATTGTAATGAGGAAAAATAGTATAATTTCTTCTTTTACTATAGCAAAGGCTTTTTTAAATCGATTTAGAGCATCATTGTATTTTATAAGTCTTACTACCCTAAAAATTCTTAATACTCTGAAAGCTCTCAGAAAACGTAAATCAAGAACTCCGTTTAAATAAAAAGGGAGAATTGCAATAAGATCTATAAATCCATAAAAACTAAAAATATATTGTAATGGTTTTTTTGCTACATAAATTCTTAACAAGTATTCTATGCTAAAAACAGTGATGCTAAAGATTTCAAATCCCTTCAATATTTGACTTAATTTTTCAGAAATATTCGGAATTGTATCTATTGAAAATGAGACAATAGAGAGCAAAATTAAAGTTTGAATAAAAATTTCAAATTGTCTTCCAATTTTTGTGGTACTATCTTCTAGAATACACCAAAGCTTGTCTTTCATTGTTTTTTAAGTTAAATTTTAGTTGGTTAAAATTAAAAAAAAATAGTTTAATTTTATGATTATTAGTAGGTTAAAGCAATTATTTTTAATAATTATATTTATTTTTGTAGTTCTATAAATAACACATCACAAAATGATTAACCAACTTAAATTTTTAAAAATAATAGTTTTTCTAATTTTCTCAAACTTTTGTTTTTCTCAAACAATAATAAATACTGAGAATATGATGAAAGATATTGATGACAGCAATTTGTCATATAACTTAGCTTTTCAGGGAGATTTCAACTTTGGAAATATTGATTTGATACAATTTAATACTTCTCATCAATTTGCTAAATCCGTTGACAGAAATTTATTTAGAGTTTTATTTAATTATGAGTACATTGAAGAAGGAGACCAAAAGATTGCAGCTGATTATACAGGTCAATTAAGATATAACTACATTATTAATAAAAATTCTCTTTTTGCTTTTGTGCAAGCACAAAACTTAAAATCTCTTAGAATGAATCATCGTTATATTTCTGGTGGTGGTTACCGCCACAATTTATTTTCTAAGGACAATGATTATTTAGATTTGTCTGCTGGTTTATTTTTCGAGGACGAATTGTATGACAAAAACCTAGCTGAAAGTACTCAGGTATACAATTGGCGCTACAGCTTTAGTGGTTTTGGTAAATATACTTTTTCAGAAAATTTTTATGCTAATATTTCTATATATTATCAAATCAATACTTCCAACACATCTGATTACAGGCTCTTTATTCAACCTAGAATTTATTATTCATTACCCAAATTTGATATTTACTTAGATTACAGATATCGTCACCATTCTACTCCTTATGTTGATATAAAAAAAACAGATTCAAGTCTAGAAATTGGAGTTGAATTTTCAATTTGAAATTAATTTTTAAATAAATTTTGTAATGAAATACTCAATTTATGTTGATATAAAAAAAAACAGATTCAAGTCTAGAAATTGGAGTTGAATTTTCAATTTGAAATTAATTTTTAAATAAATTTTGTAATGAAATACTCAATAGAATTTATAGGATATGAATTCCATATTCAAACAAAAAGTTTAACAAAAGGTGAAACTGAAGCAGCAGAATGGGACATTGGTGATCTTTGGGAATTAGAGGATTTACACTTAGCAGGAGAAGGAGATTTTGAAAAATGTGCTTTAAGGTATGATGAACAACTATCTGTCTCAGTATCTGATGAAAGTGGAAATCAAATTTTGGAGCTAAGTTATGCAGATCTCAGACACTTTTCTGAAGTTGAGAATTTGAACGACAAAGATTGGGACAAAACGCTTTGTGTAGATCCAGAATATACCGATGATTATGAAAACACCATATTTTTAGAAAAAGGCTTCAAAGGTTCAGCTTTCTATTTTACTTTGGAATCTGACACCCCTCCTTCAAAAGAAGATTTTTTACTTTCAAGTTTATGTATAGAAACTCCGCAAGGAGACTATGATTTGGTAGGAAACTTAATTTTTAAGGGTAAAATTTTAGAGGAAGATGAGTTAGAAAGTGGAAGTCATAATGGATCATGGATGTATTTGTTTAAATCTGATGGAAGTCAGACTGAAATTTCATAAAACAATTATTCAATATAGGGCTCTAAAAATGCGTAACTAATTTGACATCCAGGGACAATATCTCCGTTTTTGTCTTTCCACAATGGGATGCCTTTCATCCAATTGCAAGTAGAATAATTATTTGATGTAAAATACATCTTGGTGTTTTTTTTAAAATTCTCTGGTGTATGTGGATGATTCAGTTTGTTTACTTCGTCTTTTAGAATAAATACACTTGGGAAATCTCTCAAAATTTTGATAGAATATTTTTCTAATTCAATCCATAAATTATAGTACCAACGAAGCATAAAGACGATTTTTTCAAAATCGTTTTTATCTACTTTTAGTTCAAAATTTTGATTTTCATCTAAATCCATGAAATAAATATTAGAAAGTGATTTAAATTCTTCTGGAGAAATAGCGATGCTATGTCTTCGACTTTTTATGGGGCGTTTTATCCCATTAGTTATATCTTTTTTTAATTTTTTTAAACTCATTTTACGTTGTATTATAGGTTTAAATACTTTAGAACTGCTTCCCAATTGGGGAACATATCACTTCCAAAATGAATCCACTCCCCTCGAAATTGCCCTTGACCTCTGTGGTTAGAGTCATCAATCAAATAGTCGCCAATATTCAAGTCTTTTCTAGAGCTTAAAATTAGTTTATGCCTTGCGGCTTTTCCAAAATATTTTTCGATCCAAAGCCTTTTGTGTTTCCAACCATCGGGGTTGTCCCATGGTGGAGTAGATAAAAAAAAGGTTTCAAAATCACTGTTATTTAAGATTTGATTTACGGCTTCTATAGCTCCGTCAATAGGTTCTAAATCTTTGTATATATCAGGGATTCTATCTGGTCTTCCTTTGTATGGAGAAGTGTATCTTAGGGGGCTATTTTCTCTGCCTTTATCAAAGTTCGAAACAACGCCGTCCATATCGATATAAATAATCTTTTTCATAAATTTATTTTTTTATAAAAATCACTTACTGTTTTTTCAAAGGTAGTTAAATCAATTCTGTGCCCAAGTTTAGGAATTTTAAATATATCATAGTTTTTTTCATTCATTTCATCTATAAAATCTAAAACAGATTGAGGTCGAATAATTGTATCATTTTTTCCTAATATGATAAAATTATAGGGATAATTTAAATTATTTTTTTCAAATAAATTTATAATTTTTTCCTTTCCAAAGCCAGGATTATATAAAAGACTGGGGATATTGTGCTCTTTTCCAAGCCAATATGCTAACATACCTCCAAAGCTACTACCAATAATACAATTTACTTTTTCTTTTTTTATAAGATTTGATAAAATCACATAAGTATTTTTTTCTTCATAATAATTAATGTTTAAGTAAACTGTTTCTGAATGATATTGTATAATTTCAATCTTTTTTTGGTTAATAAAACTGTCCAATCCATGAATATATAGTGTTTTATATTTTTTATTTTCCATTTAAGAGTTTATTAATTATATTTAAATCTTAATTTAACCAATTAACATGAGATTATTTAATCAATATACAATAACAAAATTAATTATTGTTTTTTCTTGTTTTGTTCAATCCCAAACAATTAGTAATGATTCACTAGAAATTTCGAGGCTAAAAAACCATATTGCTACCTTAGATTACATTTCTAGGCAAACCAGTAATAATAAATTTTATATTCAACTTGGGCAAACCTATATAGACTCAATTTTACAGATTGAACCAGAAAATAAATACGCTTTAAAGTTTAATAAAAAATTCAATTTAACGCTTTCAACTTGTGATCAAAACATGAATCATGTTGTTGAACTTTTTCCCTTTTTTCATGGATTTCCTGAATACATGGGCTTTGCCGATGATCCCATAGAGTATGCCTACGACGATGCTTTGAATAAATTATTTTCTTTAAAACATATAAAACTTAGTAAAAGCCCTATTAAGGATACAAATATCACTTCAATTGTTATTCGTAACAACTGTGATGATGAGATGTTTGAAATTGTCAATCAAACAGTAATTGAAAACACCAATCACTACATTTTACCTCCTCACCAAATTATAAGCATGATTGGCGAAAAAGATTATGAAACCTTGATAAACGGAAATTTATCAGAAAATTTTATTTTTCCAATTATGGAAAGCCTCAATTTAGAAAGACTTGGGGTTTTTATAGTTAATGATATTGATGTTATTGACAATAAAATTTGGTTTGTAGAGTCCAAGTTTACCACTTTTAGTAAAGAAAGTGGATTGAGTGAACCAATTTTTGCAAAGGGATTTTGTCATGACAAAAGAGCGATAGGGATTCTAGACATTCTTATCATGTTGATAGAATCCATTTTGCTTTTAACTTTTCTGTCTTTTTTAACCACGTTTTCTTACAAAAACAAACTGAATTCTACAAATATACTAAGCAGTCTTTCATATGGTTTTCTTTATAAGTTAGAGTTTGTTTCCAAAACGTTTATTATTCCTTTAGTTTTTTCATTTGTAATGATATATTCTTTGTCTTATATCATGCCAACTCCAGAGGATCATTATATGGAGTTTTCAGCTAAAATATGGGTTTTTCTACTAACACTTGGAATGAGTCTTGTGCCTACAATAATCAATTTGTATGTCATAAACAGAATGGATCTCGATGGTTTTCATACTATAAATGGTTATCGAACTTTTGCAAATACTTCACTGTATGCAACGTATTTACCCTTAGAGATTTTTTATTTAATTCAATATGATAATAAGTTTACAGAAGCTCAATTTATTAGCATATTTGTAACGTTTTGTATTGGAGATTTATTAGCACGTTCGTATTTTCAATTTACAGCAATATCAAAGAACTCCTCTTTAAAAACACAGTCGTTTATTGGGTTGATTTTGGGAATCATTGGCCTTCTAATTTTTAATCTGATTATTTTATCTAAACTCTCCATTCAAAATTTATTAATTTCTATTGCATTGATTGTTCCAATATCTATTCTTCATCGACTTATTGGGGTATATCTCAATAAAAAATATGAACAAAAGATAAGGTCATCTTCTGAAATAAAATTCTTGAGTGATGTTCCATTCATTAAGTCATTAATAGATCCGCAAGTTAAGATTTATGATAAGGTCAAGGAGTCGATGTCCAATAGTGAATTAAATATCTTCACAATTAATGGTCCATCTGGAATTGGTAAAACCAGATCTCTATTTGAAACAAAAAAAGCATTTGAAGACAATAATTGGGAGTGGTACTACGGTGATTGTGATGAGGTTCAAGGTGAAACAGCCATTTCATTTGAACCCTTTTTGGAAGCATTTAAAAATCTTCTAAAAATTGAAGAATTTACAAACCGTGGAGAACAATTGGATTCAAGTCTTGGTTCTGTGGTAGATGTCGGTTCTGCCATAATTGATGTCGATGCCTCTAGTTTTGTAAAAAACTATGATAGAGATGGCAATCAAAAAATGACTGAAATATGTGTGGATATTATAGAAAAGTTGGAAAGAAGGAAAAAGAAAACGGTGTTTGTCATGGAAGATATTCACTGGATAGATCCTGAAAGTTATTCTTTTCTAAAACTTTTTATACAAATGATAAACAGAAATAAATTCTTGAGAGGAAACATGTGTATCATTTTTAGTATGCGATGCGAGGTCGATAATAAATTTCGAGGCCCTAGCTCGATTGAATTTAATAATGATTTAAAAGAATTACAAAGCAATTCATCTTTCAAATTTAGCATCCAAGAATTGTTGAATGAAAATGATTTTGATGTCAAAGATTTTACCAAACAATTGAGCGTTCAAAACAACAATTTTAAAATTCAAAACAATTCATTAGTACAAATTAATAATTTATTTAATAACGCTATTGATGAGTTTGTCGTAGATTATATCACTCCATTGTATATTACAAAGGTTATTGAAAAATGGATTGAGGATGGTTTATTGATTTATTCTCCAGAGGGGTATAGGCTAAAATCTGCTATATCATCAGATAATTTACCAAACGATACAGGAGTTGATTCTTACTATCATACGATTATTGGTAATTATGACGAAAAATGGCAAAGATTGCTAGAAAGTGCCGCAATTATTGGGAATAAATTTAATGCAGAAATTTTAGCTACCGTTTGGCGATATGAGTTGTTAGATGTTTTGAGTTTTTTAGAAAAAGCAGTTCAGGACAAACTTCTAATCGATATTTCCGATGAAGATAATATCTATATGTTTGGTGTAAAATCTAAAGTTGGTTCTGGTAAAAGAATCATATCATCAATCAAATCCTATTTTACCTCCTACGATACCGATGAGTCTGAAAAACAAATAATTCTTGAATACAACAAGCGTTATATTGATCTTCAGCATGATATTATTGAGAATGCTCATAATTATTCTATAGAAGAAATTCTAAAAACCTTAAGAAGATTGTGCACGCTATTAATCAATAATAGTTATAAAATTAAGGCAGAAAAACTAATTTTTGAGTTAGTGGTTAGGTTAGGAGACAAATATGAAATTGAAAAACTAAAATCAGTTCAATCCTTTTTAGAAGGGTATAATACCTTTAAAAATTCTGTTCAAATCATCAATGATATCATTTATATTATAGATTCTGATGGTCCAAAAAATCAATTAAAATCAATAGAGAGCAAACTCTCTGGACAAAATTATGAAAAGGGCTCTTTAGGGTATAACTTAAGATTATATGCTTTGTTATCACACGATGGTGAAGTTGAAGACAACGTTTATCGTCTTTCAGAAAATGAATTGAATTACATAGAAAATAATTTATTATCTGATTTTAAAGGTTATGTAAAAGTTTGTCTTTCATTACTTTATACCGACGAAAAATATAAATTGAATGATGAGTTGGTTGGCAAAGATCAGGTTTATGAATATTATTCACAAAAAAATAATTTCTTAGAAGAATTAATTTCTAATATTACTAACATTGAAAGCTATTTAGACATTGAAATTAATTTATGGAAATTAAATTTACAGATTTGTCAATCTCATTCAAATCCATCTAAAGCAGATAAAGAGGCATTAGACAAAACATCTATTGATATTTTAGAAAATGTAAGAAATAACAGACAATCAAGGCATATTTTATCCTCTGCCTACAAAGCTAGATTTAGAGTTTTATCATCTGTTTTTCAAAATGATGAAAGATCAATTCAAGAGTTTAGAGATAATTTAATATCCAAAGACCAATTGAGAGACATCAACTGGGTAAAATCTGTATTAAGTTTTCTAAATAGCAGGAGCTCAAAAATCTATTTTAAACAATTCAACGAGGAAGGAATTGATATTTTAAATCAATGTGAAGAAGTGATATATAAATATGTAGATGATGCTGTTTGGACCAGCTCTATTGAATACCTTTTGTGTGCAAAAAGCGCTTACTATTTATCTGTTGGAGAGTATGAATCAGCTTTGGACGTAAATTTCAAAAATTTAGATTTGATAGTTGCAAATATTGGAGACAAAAACAACCATTATACCAATGTTTGCTCGACAATTTCTGATATTTATAAATCAATGGGTGATGTAGAAAAATCAAAACAATGGGATTTAAAATCATAATAAATTTTAGAATAAATAATTTAATTTCAATAAGAAAGAATAATAGTTAATAAGGTGAATATTCTTAAAAACAAAGAAATTCAATTTGTAAAGCAGTTTACGCAAAATCTGATAAACTCAGATATTGATGTTTCAATTTCTAGTAAAGATGATTTTATTCCATGGGCGACTTCAAGTTTTGTAGATATTTTACATGAAAATAAAATATTTATAAACACGATTTTTATGACCCCAGAGGCCAACCTTAGCAAAGATTATTTTTCTTTTAAAATTTCTGCCAAATCAAAAAATCAAACATATCATTTGAATTTAATGCTTATCTCTAAATTGAATTTAGAAGATTTTGATGACTTGTTGAACTCCAATAATATTATCATATATCAATTAGAGCATAGAAAATCATTATGTAATGCTGATATCATGAAATTTGTGTGTCATTTTGATTTTTTCAATATTTATCAGTACAAGAATAAATCCCTTGTAGTATTGTCAAAGACTTAGTTTTGGAGATTTTAAACTAAATTATAGCACTTAATTGCGCTTTTGTCAACAACGTGTTCAAATGTCATTACGTCTTTAAATCCGTCTCTATTTGATGAATATGTGCGTTGGTTTACGAACTTAAAATGAAACAGTTCAAATAGCTTATGACATCCTCTTATACCAATATTTTCAAATGGAAATTCTTTCCTAAATCCCTTGCCTTCCAGTATTTGCTTACAACCAATAGTTATATTTTTTAAATCTTGACTTGAGTAAGATTCATCGGGTAAGCCAAAAGCATCTTTTTGACTGTAAAGTTCTGGATTGTCTTGTATAAAGTAAAACGCTTTTGTAAAAATATATGGGAATCTATTTTCAGTTAATATAGCAGTATCTTCCTCAGACATTGTATTTAATAATTCTTGGAGTTTTTCTTGTAATTGGTTCATTTATAAATGTTTAATTAAAGTTTTTTTTAATGTAAAGAATAATTATTAAATTTAAAAAAATTAACCAATGAATAAAGTTACTGATTTAATATATACTTTTTTTTCTGACGAAAAATTTTCAAGAAGTAGCAATAAAAGAAGGTTTTTTAATGAAGCAAATTTACAATTTGATTTAGCTTTATTTTTAAAATCAAATATTAGTGATCTAGAAATCATTCTAGAATACCCCATCAATGATTTTTTTAAGGATAAAATAAAATTAGTCAAAAAGGAAATAGATATTTTTATTGAATTTGAAAAAGAATATTTGATTGTCGAACTTAAATTTCCAAAAAAAAATGCAGGAATGCCATTAGCTTTTCTAAATGCATTAATTGACATACAGTTTTGTGAACAAATAAAATACAATCCCTTATCTAAAGCCAAAAAGATTCACTTTGTAACCATTGTTTTGACAGATAAAGACAACTTTAAATCAAATTCCCATATCTATGACGTTTTTAAGCCCAATGAAAACACATTTAATTTAAGTCAAGAAATTACGCTTAAGGACTCAATTAAAACATTAAGAAAAGGGTTAAAAAAAATTAATGATAAGCTTTGCGACATTAATAATTTTCTTGCCCCATGGATTCCCCCAAATTACGACCAATCAAACGACCTTGAAAATGATCATCATTTTAATTCATTTATTTTAAAAGATAATCATAAGATTGAATGGAAAAATAAAAACAATTGGAAGTATTATGTACACAAATTTTAATCATAATTATGGCTAGAAAAGCAGAATTCTTAATCAATGGTCAGAGTGTTTTGGCCGAACTAAAAAAAGTAGATCGTAAAAAGATATATGGTTGGTCAACTGTAGAAGTTTTTGACGAAAATGGGAGTAAGTGTAAACTGGCTGGTTTAGCCGAAGGACAATATGTAATGCCATCTGGATCTACTTCGCTTTTGAGTCTGACTTCAAAAGGAGAAGCTGTATCAAAAAGTACACTTATAGGAGTAGATGCAGATGGGAATAAGGTATCAAAAGTGCCGTCCATTTATGATGAAAAAGTGCTCTTAAGAGAGGCCACTATTGACGAATATCTTTCACTTGCGGTAAAGGCTGTATATCAGCTTCAGATTGATGAAAATAAAGATACTCTTTTAAGTACTCTTAATGATGGTAACATCTATTATTTTATTTTTAATTATCGCGAAGATTACGAGGGTGATGATGCATTTTTGATTAGTAATGGAACAGAGGTATTTGCCATTACGGGGATGACTTCAGAGTTAGAGTTTATAGGACTTGAGGATAATGAACAAGAGCTTGCACCTGAAACAACTACTGCTGTTGAAGAGGGTGATTTGGATTTTGCAATGTTTTAAATAAAAGGTAATGATTAGATATATAAAATTAGCCAACGACAAAAAAAGAGATGCTGAAATTACATTTAAATCGCTAAATCCAAAGCCTACCGTAACAATGGCAATGGAATCTGGTGAGACTGTAACGAACAAAAGAGCGATAAAGGGAACTTCTAAAACAAGTACTAAAACACTATTAGGTCAATATGACGAAAAGCCAAAAGAAGGTGTAGATTTTGAACTTCAATTGGCAGCAAAATTATCGGAAGATCTTATCCATTCAGATCCGGAAGTAGAGTTGGAGTTGACAGGTAAATTTATTGATGATGTTTCACGAGTTTATATAAATGAAGACGAAAAGCCTGTGTTTAGAGTAAAGAAAGTAGAAAAAATCTTTTCGCCCAAAGCTGAATTAATGGAAGAACGCGAACCAAAATATAATGATAGTAATATCACAGGCGAAAGTATAGTGAGTTGGACAGGAAAAATGATGCCCAAGTCAAAAATATATAACAAGTTGGTTTTTCATAAAAAGTATCAATTGAAACATATCAATGGATTGACCTATGATTTTCTATTTGATATGGCTAAACAATTAGCCGACAAAGATGCTATGATGATGCTAGGTGCGGGAGCCTCTGGAAAAGAGCCCCTTGTGATGAATGATGGGGGAAAACCTTACAGAGCATTTTTAGAGGGCAGAATAAAAGGCGAAAAATATTGCCTAATTCTTCACCTTACAGACCAAGAACTAAAACCATTACCAACAGCATAAATTTTTCTTATGAGTACTAAACAAATTGCACACAAATATAAACGTCAAACAGCATCACGTTATCTTCCTGTAGGTGCCGAGGAAATTACATCAAAAATCATGGAGTCCGAGCTCTACGCTGTATCCACTAAGCACGACGGTCACTTGTACCTCTTAAGTTTTGATGGTAGCTCAACAAAGCTTATCAATCATGGAGGAAATACCATTGATGATTTACCACTTGTAAAAGAAGCGTCAGAACTGCTCAAAGATAAGTGTAAGAATGTTGTTTTAGCTGGAGAATTGTACTTATACAAAGATGGGGAGCGTACCCGTTCTTTTGATATGACTGCTGTACTAGCAGATAAATCTGTAGATATTCATTTTGTTGCATTTGATGTTCTTTCAATTGATGGAGAGGATACAAGCCTTGATATAGAAGCTTTAGATGAAAAACTAAAACAATTGTTACCTAACGGAAAGTCTGTATATGGCGTTAAAACCAGTTTGGTTGAAAGCAGAAAGGATATTATAGAACTCTACAAAGCGATTGTTGAAGAAGGAGGTCACGAAGGTATTATAGTTCGTTCTAAAAATGGACCTATATATAAAATAAAACCTCTTATCACTTTGGACGGCGTTGTCGTTGGTTTTTCTGAGGGAGAAGGGAGTAGAGCTGGCATGCTTAGAGAAGTTCTTGTAGCTCTAAATACAGGCCCAGATGAATATCTTTTACTCACAAAAGTTGGAAATGGTTATAGTGACGATGAGAGAAAGAAAATGCTAAAAGACCTAGAAAAGAAAAAGGTGTTGTCTGACTATATAGAAGTTTCAGGTTCTAATGTTGCTTTTACAATGGTAGAACCTAATTTGGTTGTTGAATTCAGTTGCCTCGATGTGTTTGCTGAAAATTCAAAAGGGAACATTTCAAAAGCAAGTCTTTCCTACAAAAACGGAGCTTATGAATCCAATGGTAAAAGCGCTTCTGCAAGCGTTATTTCTCCGGTTTTTGTAAAGCTTAGATCAGATAAAAAAGTTGGAGTTGAAGATTCAGGAATATCTCAAATCACAAGACTGATTTCTTTAGAATCAGGTGAAAAAGAAGCGATAGCTCTAAAGAAAAGCGAAATTATTTCGAGGGAAGTTTATGTCAAAGAAAGTAAAGGTATAAAAATGGTACGCAAATTTATGCTTTGGAAAACCAATAAGGAAACATCTGGAGAGTACCCCGCTTTTGTTTATCATTACACTGACTTTAGTGCAACAAGGAAAGAAAAGCTAAAAAAAGAGATTAAAGTATCCAATTCAAAACAACAGATTGAAGAAATTTTTGCGGCAGAGATCTTAGAAAATGTAAAGAAAGGTTGGGAGAAGGCTTAGATTTTTTTTAAATTATGAACCAATTATGTATCAAAAATCTTAAATATTTTTATTACTATTACCTCAAAACAACATTTTTTTTGATAGTTACAAATCATTTAAAGATATTCTTATAAAGAAAAAAACCAATGCCAAAAAAAGAATACGTACAAGCCAAAAAAGATATCGAAGCCTTAGTTGAATCACCTGTTGAAAATCTTTCATCTGTTTGGGAAGAGGCTTTTAAAACAGAAAGAATTTATGAAGGTGAAAACATAGTAGACTTTAAATACTCTGAAAAAGCTCTAGAAATTCAGAA
>Ga0228669_1000067_pt1 | contig 70926 bp, 56 predicted proteins | sample 84DmetaG_FD_182700 | JGI IMG/M metagenome (GOLD analysis project Ga0228669, IMG submission 182700) | Seawater microbial communities from Monterey Bay, California, United States - 84D | ecosystem: Environmental > Aquatic > Marine > Coastal | place: USA: California | collected 2016-10-11 | reverse complement strand
CTACATAACCATCTAAAGGAAAATTAGGCACATCAGACAACAGCTCTAAAAACTCCATGTCATCAATCCCCGGAGTATCACAATCCAGTTCATTGATGACCAATTGGCCAATCGCAGCCGCACACATCATTACATAAACAATCCCTACTAGTATAAATTTCATATTATGATTTTATGCAAATATAAGGCATTCATGTATTAGTACCATCCTCCACTAAAAACAGTTAAAACAATTTCTTTATACGATAAATGGGGAAACTAAATGTAAAGGATAACTAACAGCACTGACTTTAATGAAATAGAGTGGGATAATTTGATGGATAATCAAAGAGCTGTTCCTGGAGTTTATGTTTTCCATATAGTTATAGAATATAAAGACGGAGATAGAGAATCCCTGGTTGGCGATGTACTATTGTTGAAATAGCCTATATAACGATTATTGCATATTTCGGATACATCTAAGTATTTGGGCAAGTGATTGATGAATTAGAAAAGTGCAGTACACTTCAAGTCTCCTCTAATTAAAGTTTGACTAGATAAACAAAAAGAGTTATTTGTTTTGATGTAAATCTTCAGACACCTTAGTTTTATGTATTGATTAAATTTGTAAGCCGTTATTAATACAATAAGATAATGTTATACCCATTGACATTATTTATTGATCCAGATTTCATTTCAACACTCGATCTACAAATTCTTCTCGTTCACGATGAGCGGTGGAAACATTAAAATCTAAAATCTACTTCCCCAGGTGAGGAGACCTTAGTTACCTCAATACTTTTCCATCTATTTACTATATTAGCCATAGACATTATTGAAAACATTTAATTATATGAAATCAACTCTGCAAACCATCTTTTGCCTTCTTTTAATTTGCACATTTAGTAATACTGAAGCGAATGCCCAATACACCTTAGACACTAAAGACTTCAAAGCTATGAACTTTCGAAATATCGGTCCAGCTGGTATGAGTGGACGGATCACAGCTATAGATGTAGACTTGAGCGACAAGGAGCGTATTTTCGCAGGATCAGCCTCCGGTGGCTTATGGTTATCAGAAAATGGCGGAATCAATTGGGACCCTATCTTTGATGATCAAGATGTACTGTCAATCGGTGCTGTAGCCGTAGACCAAAGCAATCCAAGTACCATCTGGGTAGGTACTGGTGAAGGAAATCCTCGTAACTCGCTTAATACCGGTGCTGGCATATTTAAAAGTATAGACGGAGGTAAGACATGGAAACTCATGGGTCTAAAGAATACCAAAGTCATCCACAGAATAATCGTACACAGAGACAATCCAGATGTAGTATATGTCGCCGCAATGGGTACACCGTGGGGACATAGTACTGATAGAGGTGTATACCGTACAGATGATGGCGGTAAAACATGGACGAAAATACTTTATACTAACGATACCACCGGCCCAGGAGATTTGATAGTAAATCCATCCAACCCTAATCATATCATAGCGGGCATGTGGCAGCATCTGCGTAGGCCTTATGATTTCTACTCAGGCGGTGAAGGATCTGGCATACATGTTTCCTACGATAAAGGTGATACTTGGAAAAAAATAGGTACTGAAGAGGGGATGCCGAAGGGTGAATTAGGTCGCATAGGGCTAGCATTTGCTCCTAGTAAACCCAACATAGTATATGCTCTTATAGAAGCCAAAGAAAATGGATTGTATAAGTCTACTGATGGCGGCGACAAATGGAATTTAGTAAGTAAGAAAGATATTGGAAATAGACCCTTCTACTACTCTGACCTATGGGTAGACCCAATGAACGAAAATCGCATTTATAATCTTTGGAGTTATGTCTCAAGATCACAAGATGGGGGTAAGACCTTTAAGACAATCATGGATTATGGTAATAATGTACATCCAGACCACCATGCCTTTTGGATCGATCCGAATGACAGTAACTATCTGATCAATGGCAACGACGGCGGGCTCAATATCTCGAGAGATGGAGGAGCGTCGTGGATGTTCGCATCCAATATTCCTGTCGGGCAGTTTTATCATGTCAATATTGATATGGATTATCCATACAATGTATATGGAGGAATGCAAGATAATGGATCTTGGATCGGACCAAGCTCAGTGCTTAAGCGTGGTGGAATAAGAAATAATGATTTTCAAGAGTTGTCTTTTGGTGATGGTTTTGATGTAGTTCCTTTCCGTGCGGATAGCAGATATGGCTATTCTCAGTCTCAAGGTGGAAACGTAGCATTCTACGACAGAGAGACAGGTGAGAGTCGAACCGTAAAACCAGTAGAGGGGTTGGATGATCCCTATAGATTTAATTGGAACGCAGCCATCGCTCAAGATCCTTATGATGATTGTGGAGTATATTTTGGTAGCCAATATGTACACTACTCCGCAGATTGTGGAGTAAGTTGGGCCAAGATCTCTGACGACCTTACGACCAACGATACGACAAAACAACATCAAGACAAAAGTGGAGGACTAACTATCGATGCCACTCAAGCAGAAAACTATACCACTATCGTTACTATTGCACCAAGCCCTGTAGATGATAAAGTAATCTGGGCCGGAACGGATGATGGTAATATCCAAGTAACTAGAGACGGTGGTGAAACATGGACGAATACTATTAAAAATATCCATACTGCTCCAATTAATAGTTGGATCAATCAAATAGAAGTATCAACGCAAAATGCTGGAGAAGCTTTTGTCGCGCTTAACAACTATAGGCAAAATGATTATGAAGCCCATGCGTACCATACTACTGATTATGGAATGACATGGCGACGTATCGCCAATGATAGCCAAATCAAAAGTTTTGTTCAATGTATCGTTCAAGATCCAGTAGAGCCTAATCTACTTTTCATCGGTGCAGACTCTGGACTTTATATCTCATTTAACAAAGGTCAATCTTGGACACAATGGAAAGAAGGCTTTCCAGCAGTACAAGTTTCAGATCTCAAAATACACCCACGAGAATATGATCTCGTGATCGGTACATTTGGTCGTTCATTTTGGATACTAGATGATATCAGACCGCTAAGAGCTATGGCTACCGAAGGCATCAATACACTCAATTCTGATATGAAACTCTTCCCTATGCCTGATGCATATCAAAATAACTATCGGTCATATGATGGTATTAGGTTTATCGCTCAAGGAGAATTTGTCGGAGAGAACAAACAAGGCGGTGCAATGATGAGCATCTGGAAAAAGCCATCTAAGAAAAAGGATGTGATGGTTGATAAGAACAAGAAAAAAGATAAAAAGAAGGATAAAAAAGAAGACTATCAAGAAGTTAATAAAAAGAAAAGTAAGTCTTCTAATAAGGCAACATTCTATGTATTAAATAGCAAGATGGATACTGTACGCACTTTCACTAGAAAACTGAAAGATGGAATGAATAGAACATTTTGGCGATTTGAAAAAGATGGGATTGAAGGTCCATCACGAAGAAAGCGTAAAAAAGATGCGGATAAGCCGAGAGGGTTAGATGTAATGCCTGGCATATATAAAATTATCGTAGAGCTTGGCGACAGTAAAGACAGTAGTATGGTTAATGTAAGACCAGACCCAAGAAGTAAAATAACTGTCATTGATCGCAAAGCCATCAATGAAGAATCAGAAGAATTCTACAAAATAATTACTGCCACAAAAGAAAGTTTTGATCAATTAAAAGATGCCAAGAAATCACTTGACCTTAGCAGGAAAATCATAGAGATGCAAGAAGATACTTTGCAGAAAGATCTCAAGAAACAAATGAAAGAAATATCAAATAGCCTTGATAGTCTGTCTAATCTATTTATGGATCCAGAAGGACTCAAAGGAATACAAAGAAATCCAAATACGCTGAATAATCGACTATGGACTGCACGTAGGTATCTAGAATCTTCATGGACAATTCCGGGGCAAAATGCCATGAAAGCTGTAACCAACGCTAGAGAAGAGGCGGAAGAAACGATTAAGGCAGTAAATGAATTTATCCAAGTAGATTACCTGCTATTTCAAAAAACCATTAATGGACTTAGAGTGAAGATTTTTAAAGAGATGCAGCCAGTGAAGATCGAGTAAGTGGCAATCCAGTAAATATTAAATATCATTGAAAATAAAAAGCTACAAGATCAAGCCAAAAATTCAGGCAAGCATTTTTTCGAACGAATGAAAACTATTTAAACAAAATATAATATAATCGGTGGTGTTAGAGGTAGTGGATTATTCTTAAGAATAGAGATTGTACATCCCGACACGAAATCATACCAACCCAATACAGATTTAGCAAAACATATAAAAAGTGAAATGCGGAAAATGAATATATTGGTGAGTACCGACGGTACCATATAATAATATGATCAAAATGAAACCGCCGTTGTGTTTTTCTCCACAAGATATCGATATAGTTCTTGACGCTTTAGAATCGATTCTTTTTATTCAAAAATAAGGATCAGGATGAAAACCTATTGGGGGGAGCTATTTTTAATCAAGCCGTACAACAAAAAAGCAGCTTAAAATACTAAGTAAAGCTGCTTTTTTTTTATTCTATTCTGTCAACACTACTCTCCAAATGGAATAGAAAATTTTTCGTCCTTAATCATTTCTTGATCAGTAAGTGTTTCCATATATGCTACTAAAGCAGTTTTCTGAACCTCTGTAAAATTCATTTTTTTCACTTGCCCATTACTCTCTCTAAGCTCAGGACTTAGATTTATATGTTCTTTCACATTTTCAGAATAGAAGTCTACTACTTCTTCCAAACTTGCGAACCTTCCGTCATGCATATAAGGACCAGATAATCCAATATTTCTTAGAAAAGGAACTTTGAAAATTGCCATGTCACTAGAATTTCCAGTCTTTGCTCCTTTACCTTGGTCAGTATATACTTGATCCAAACCGTTATTTGCGACTGCTTTTACCGTAAAGTCATGCTTTGCACCATGACAGGAGGCACAATTAGTATTATATAGTGACTTCCCTAAATTTTCTGAAGCTGTATAATTAGCGAAGTCTTCATTTACATTCAAAGTCTGATTCATTCCTTCATCAAATCTCGATTCATTCGAAGAAATCGCATTTACAAACTGCGTGATAGCTTTCAATAGGTTTTCTTCATTGATCTCATTTTCACCAAATGCCTTTCTGAACAAGATATCATAGTAAGCGATAGACTTTACTCTCTCCACTATAGCTTCCATCGTCATACCCATCTCTGAAGGATTTTCTATAGCTGCTTGAGTTTGCTCTTCCATACTATGTACAGAATCATCCCACGAGAATCCAGCTAAAGCTTCGCCTTCAGTAGAACCACCATATGATGTAGTAAGACCCATTGCAGTAGTACCTAGAGCAAGACTATTCCTAGTTCCATTCTCTCCATCAAATCCTTGAGACAGAGCCTCATTATGAGCAAATCCTGCCGTCTGTACGTGACAAGATCCACATGATACTGTTCCATTTCGTGAGAGTAACTCATCGTAAAATAATACTCTTCCCAAAGTAGCCGTATGATTAGCTTTATTCAGTTGAATAGGAGCTATCGGAAAAAATGCACCAGCATTAATATGTTCTGGCACATCTACTATGTAATTATGGAGTTCACCTGGAAGATTAAGACTCTTAGAGAGTTCCTCATATTCATTAGCTGTATAATCTACTGCTGTAGACTCCTTTTGGCAAGAAGACAACATCAACACAGTACCTAATAAGATGGCTGAATGATTGAATAATTTGTTAAGTTGCATTTCTTAATTTTTTACTTGGTGTCAAAGCCAAAATCTACATCAAAAACATGATTACTTACTAAATTTGATGTGATAACGTGCTAAAAATAATAATTTATAAACATACATATGCCTAATAAAGGGATATTTCTACAGTTTTTAGACCTTGCAATACAGAGATAAGATGGATATTAAGAGCTATATGCTAATTAGCATTTAATATTTTTTAATAAAGAGATACTCCCATTAAGCGTATTTTATAGATACATTTGACCCATTATAATCATATTACTAGATCAGATCACTATGCGTACTATTTTACAACTAGCATTTACTTTTACTATTGCTTTTTCAATGGTTTCATGTGGCGGGGATGCCAAATCACCTGACAATGCAAATAAAACGACCTCTGCTGAGGATAACTCTACTAAGCCCATACCAACATTTAAGATGTCAAGTGGCAAGAACGATACTAAGGCAACAAAAACTAATAGACAGAATATATCTAGCCGTAATAATACACTTAATAATAATGCAAAAAATACTGGAGGTTTTACAAGTAATCCTATGAGTGCCAAACCCTCTAATACCAATACCAAACCCAAAATTAGCTCCAAAACTAAGCTTACTGACGGTCAGATCCTTGCAGGTGTTCCAAATGCTTGTTCATTAGTGTCAGTAGATGAAATTGCCAAAATAGTTGGTGTGTCTGCGTCTGACATCAGGCTAAAGGATGCAAGTCATACTAAAAGTCCTTTCACAAGATCTTGCTTTTTTAGATGGGACGGAGCATCACCAAACACTGGAATCCTAATTCAAGTACAAGCGAATCCAATACAAGAAGAATATGCAGAATGGGTATCTCTTTTTGTAAGCAGTAAAAGAACCATAGGAGAGAAAGCTATGGGAACTAATGAAACTTTCAAATATGAAAAAATGGAAGGTTTAGGTGACGATGGCTCTTATTCTCATAGACTTGGCAAATATTTTTGGAGAGATGGTAACAAATATGCTTTTATGATAGCATTCAACACCAATAGCGCCAAGAAATTACAAATGAAAAACGCCAAGACTATTGGAAACATAATGATGAAGAATTATAATAATTTATAATTTCTCTATTTACTTTACCTTCATTCACAAAAAAATAATATATTTAATTATTAATCAATAAGTTACGCATTTAATAAATATCATCAATATGATGAATTGGCTAATCTCTAATATTGAAAAATACTCGTTCGGAGTCTGTTCATATCTAGCGGATAGAATAGGTATTAGAAGCTCTAGAGTACGTCTATACTTTATTTACACATCATTTGCCACCTTTGGGTCTCCTCTAGTTTTATACTTGTGTATGGCGTTTTGGATTAATATAAAATCATACCTACGCAGAGGTATGATGCTTTGGAGCAAATAATCCATCTAAGTATTATAAGGTGACATTAACCAATTCCTAGATTCCTAGTAGTCTAAATACTACAAAAAGGCCTAGCCTACTCTATTCCATATTTTGTATAATATAACTCCTGCTATAGTAGCAGAAGATAAAGCTATCAATGCGTTTAGAGTTTCCCCATATATAAGATAACCCGTACCAAATAAAGAACCGTAGACCAATACGATACCGAGCACTATCGCTAACAATCCACTCCCAAATCTATCTTTAGTTATACTCAATTTATTTTTTAGAATCACTACTTTCCAACCTGGTGAGAATGGCTTAATTTTTTCATAGAATGAGACAAGCTTTTCATTTTCTGTAGGTCTTGTAGCATATGTCACTATCAACCAAACAACAGTTGTAATTACAATATTATAAAGTAACTTATGATGCCCCGGCATATATCCTACATCTTCCGGTGTAGACCCATCAAACCAAAGATGAAAATACAAGGCGATTAAAAAGGAGCAAATCATTGCAGCAATTTCTGTGTAGGCGTTTATTCTCCACCAAAACCATCTTAGGATATAGATCAACCCAGTACCTGCACCTAACATTATTATAAGCTGAAAAGCAGCTTCAGCACTGGTGAGTGTAAGAGCTAGCAATGCTCCTAATACCATCATCACTGCTGTACTTATTCTACCAAGTATAACTAATTGCTTCTCGGAAGCTCGAGGATTTACAAATCTATGATAGACATCATTAACTATATAAGATGAGCCCCAATTAAGATGACTACTAATCGTCGACATAAATCCAGCAAATAATGAAGCTAGAATGACTCCTAATAAACCCGCTGGCAAAAAGGTCAGCATTGCAGGATATGCGAGATCATCATTTATTATACTGGCGTCAATATTGGGAAATTTGGCGGCTAGAGAAGCATGGTCAGGAAATACAACAATGGATGCAAATGCAATCAGTATCCATGGCCAAGGCCTCAGGGCGTAATGCATTACGTTAAAAACGAAGGTAGCTGCAACTGCGTGTTTTTCATCCTTCGCAGCTAACATTCTTTGAGCTATATAGCCACCTCCTCCTGGTTCTGCTCCAGGATAATAACTTGCCCACCATTGTACGCATATAGGCAAGAGAAATAAAGTCATAAACATATTATCGTCCTGAGGGATAAAGGCCATCTTGGCTTGTATCTCTGGCTGACTTAATAGATTGGTCAATCCACCAATCTGTGGTAGATCAAGTATATATACAGCAGCTAGTACAGTGCCAATCATCGCCAATATAAATTGAAAGAAATCTGTAAATAATATCCCTCTCAATCCACCTGACATCGAATAAAGAACGGTTACTACACTTGCAATACCTAAAGTATGTATCGCAGGCAAATCGAACATTACACTACCAATTTTTATAGCGGCAAGGCATACTGTAGCCATTACTACAACATTGAATAAGACTCCCAGATAAATGGCTCTAAACATACGAAGGAATGCAGCTGGCTTGCCACTATATCTCAGCTCATAAAATTCTAGATCGGTCATCACTCCAGATCTCCTCCATAATTTAGCGTATAGAAATACGGTCAACATACCGGTAAGCAAAAAAGCCCACCATACCCAGTTTCCTGAGACTCCATTCTTCCGTACAATATCCGTGACTAGATTGGGGGTATCCGCTGAAAACGTCGTCGCCACCATAGATATACCTAAAAGCCACCATGGCATATTCCTCCCACTCAGAAAAAAATCGACAGAACTCTTACCTGCTTTTTTGGATGCCCACAGACCAATTAGTATTGTTACTAAAAAGTAACCTATAATAATTGCCCAATCAATAGTATGTAATTGCATTTATTATGTTTTTAGCTTTGTAGAAGTAAGATATACAATTGAAGTGATTTGGAGTTTAACTATCTTACTACTATCTCATCTATGAAGAGCCATGCTCTATTTCCTGCACCTTGATTCCCTTCAGCAATAACTCCATGATCCATGGCCAATACTCTTATTGCAACTACATCCTTTTTATTAAGCATTAATTCTTGTGAATGAATTTTGTGTTTAACATTATCCAACTTTTCTTGAATGTCCACTTTTTCAAATTCATCTTTTGTGATAGTTTTTACCCAAACATTAATTGACTTTGGTGGGTATATCCATTGGCCAGGAGAATTGAAGGTACTCACTTGAATACTTTCTATATCAATAGAAGAATCAAAATTTAGAGTAGCATCCATAGATTCACCAGAGAATCCTAACCATTCGTTACCACTATATTTTTCTTGAGAGCCTCGTATCCCATTGATAAGACTCAAGGCACCATATCCAGGATATGCTTGATTTGGCTCATTTTTCAAAGCGATTTCACAGCCCATTGCCTTATGCCATTTTACATCTACTATGGATGGTCGACCTTCTCTTCCACCATTCGACGCTGTAAAAGTATATTTTCCCGAACCATCTATTTGATATTTTGTCTCCTCTACTCCAAGCAATCTTGTTTCTCTTGGAGATGTCACTTTGATCGTGGCATTAGCTATTCGGTCTTTCAATTTTATAAAAAGCTTTCCATTGTCACTTTTCGCAATAATATAATTCAGATCCAATGTATGATTGGCAATATTTACACCACTTTTCTCCCAATGATTAACATGATCAGTATACCTTTTGAGAAAATCAGAATACTCTAGTTTATTATCTTTCCCTCTCCATAGCGTCTCTGACAAAGCTATCATACGACTGTAGGCCATATATTCAACTTGATCAAATGTGGGCATATATTCAGTCCATACATTACCTTGACCACCCAGGATATATTTATGATACGCTTCATCCAACTCATCAGGTATTGGATCCCATTCATACACTTTCTGTAATGGCAAGTAACCACCAATAGCTAAAGGTTCAGTATCATTTACCGATTGATAATAATCAAAATAGCAATGTGATGTCGGCGTCATAATCACATTATGGCCTGATTCAGCCGCTTTTATTCCTCCTTTAATTCCTCTCCAACTCATTACGGTAGCATTCTCTGCTAGCCCTCCTTCCAAAATCTCATCCCAGCCTATTATTTGTTTTCCCTTTCCATTGATATACCTTTCCATTCGAGATATGAAGTAAGATTGGAGTCCGTGCTCATCTTTAAGTTCTTTAACACTAATAAGGTCCTGGCAAAATCTAGATTTTTTCCAAGCATCTTTTGGTGCTTCATCACCACCAATATGAATGTATTTGGAAGGAAAAAGAGAAACGACTTCATCGATCACATCCTCCAAAAATGAAAAGGTCTGCTCAGTTGGACAATAAATATCAGAAAACACTCCCCATTTGGTAGCTGTGCGGTATTCTGTATCTACGCATCCCAATTCTGGATATGCAGCCAAAGCGGCAAGGCTATGTCCAGGCATTTCTATTTCAGGTATTACTACGATCCCATAAGATTGAGCGTAATCTACGATCTCTTTCACTTCTTCCTGAGTATAAAATCCACCATACCGCTTACCATCATACTGAGGAGGCACGTCACTATAATGACCTACTAAAGTTGAATCTCTATAAGCGGATATACTTTGCAGTTTTGGATATTTTTTAATCTCGATTCTCCAGCCTTGGTCTTCGGTAAGATGCCAATGAAAATAATTAAACTTGTAATAAGCCAGCATGTCGACATACTTTTTGATATCTGCAACATCAAAAATATGCCTAGCCACATCCAAATGCATCCCTCTATAATGAAATTTAGGTTGATCAAAAATTTTCAATTCGGGAACTATACCACTATGACTATAGTCTTTTAACTGCCTCAGAGTTTGGGTCGCATACCTTACACCCATAGAATCTGCCACAACAATAGAAATACTTTTTTTGAGAATAGTGATTTGGAAAGCCTCGGCTTCCATAGACGTATCTATAGATATATCGATACCTTTACGACTGATGTCAACTAAATTATCAGATAGCTTTTCGTAACTAACGGGCTCAGGCACTAGACTAGGAAGTGCAATATCTTTATCAGTACACCCATAACAAAAACTAAGCAAAAACCCGACAAGCAAAACTAATTCTAAAATATATCGCATACACCTAAAAGTACAAAATCAAAATATACGAGATAAGATAAGAAGAATAAAAAAGCCTGAACATTGAAGAAATCAGAGTCTTTATTGCTGTATGAATGAAAACCAATGACTAAATTATGAAACAATCCATAATGTCGTGGAACTGCAATACTAGGTTTTCATTATTATTCAAGATAAATATATTTCGAAAATTTAATCTGACACAGGTTTTATATTCCATCAATTTAAGACAAAATTATCCTATCCTATTACAGATAATTGTACGAATTTTAACTGTTTTTCTATGCTTTTAATTTCAAATATTGAGATTGAAATTTTCCTTCGGTATAAAGTAAAAAAGCCACCATTTCTGGCGGCTTTTTCTATACAAACTATATTTTTGATATAATTACTTTCCTTGTAAAATATTAGTTGATGCAGTCAGATCACCATAAAATTGCTGATAAATAATCTTACCACTTTCGTCAAAATCAAAAGATTCATAAAGGCGTAAATCAGATTGAATTGCTTCAGTTGAGTCGGTAGCCTCTTTTGTAGTCCTCCATATACCATAGTAACGAACAGATCCGTCCACTTTCTTAGTCACAGAATTTACTCCAGGCAAAAGGTTAATTTCACTAATTATTTCAAAATCATACAGGTCCCACCCTGCTTGATCCATAACCTTAATTTCGGCTACTGTAACAGAATCATTTACGGCTCCTATTCTCGTGTTTAGCATAACTGCGTTTTCGCTATATAATGCGTCATAGTCTAAGGATTCTTTTTGATATCCATTAAGATAGGACATAACAGTTTGCGAATTTTTTTCAAAAGCATCAATACCAGCAGTATTTTCTTCTCCATTTTGGCAGCTATAAAGCATACCTACTAGAAAAATTAATGTGTAGTGTAATTTCATAATATAATTTTAATAAGTTAGTTTAATTCAAATGTACGTTTTAAAAAACAAATGAAAAAAGTAACAATATTAGCAGTATCCGAGGTATTGGACTAAGAAAAATAATTTATAAGCACATATCTGAATTAGCATTTATGGTACTAGCTGCCACGATAGAGGATATTGTCATGATGGTATGAAGATAAGTCAACTTAGCACTCTTTTTACTTATCATCCATTGATAAAGGCAGAATAAAGTTTTACGATTACGTTACGATACAAATAAAAAAGGAGTTACGACAATGTCGTAACTCCTTGGTAATCAACCGTCGGGATACCAGGATTCGAACCTGGGGCCCCCTGCTCCCAAAGCAGGTGCGCTAACCGAGCTGCGCTACATCCCGAAATGTATTTTTTTGCGGTGAAGGAGGGATTCGAACCCCCGGTACCGTTTCCAGCACGCCAGTTTAGCAAACTGGTGGTTTAAGCCACTCACCCACTTCACCATTCTACTGGGCTTGCTCTTCTTCTAAAGCGATGCAAAGATATATCGTTATTGATTAAATCCAAAGATTATATAGAGATATTACTAACCCAAAAACATGCTCTAGTATAACCATCTAAAAATCATATAATTAGATAATTATATTGTATTTTAGAATTCTAATTATCTAGAATGCATCATGATATTTTGGGGGAATAAACCGTTTGGACGGCTAGTAATAGCTTTAATTATTGGTATCGTAACGTCTCGATACTACCCCATCTACTGCAATCACTTATACCTTATCTTCGGAATTCTCTTTACTATATTTCTAGTTTCTACAAAAAACAAATCTAGATATCGGGAATATTACACAGGAACCCTCCTAATATTAGTGACATTTCTACTTGGATATACTCGGTTCTCTTCGCTACATCCAAATATGGATTGGACACATTACTCCCATAGTCTCGATGATACTCACATGTATATGAGTGCTAAAATTCTAACTATCCCTAAGAAAACAACTCGACACAGTTGTTTTATACAAATAAATGCCATCGGAAGTAGTATAGACTCTATGAATAATGTGACCGGTAAAATGACTGCATATTTCAAACTCGAAGATAGTATTGCGAGTACTTATAGTCCTGGTGATCAAATCCTTTTTAATGGATATGTAATAGCGCTCAGACATTCAAGGAACCCAAATACATTTGACTTTAATGATTACTTAAAAACAAAGCATATATTCCATAGAGTAGATATAGCACCAGAGTTACATTCTAGCACATCGAAGAACTTGGCTAACCCAATAGAAAGATTAGCAAATAAAATTCGGTCACATGCACTCAAAACATTTGATAAATATCTCGACAACAATGACCATCGAAGTCTAACAGCCGCAATGGTACTCGGATTTAGAAATACAATAAATCCTGAATTATATGCCTCCTACACCAAAAGCGGTGCTGTTCACGTCTTGGCTGTATCTGGTCTACATGTTGGGATACTGTGTCAGATTATATTATTCTTTCTCAATAAGCTATTTAAATCAAGCAACAGAGACAAATTGATCAAGTTATCCTTACTAGCTTTTTCTACAAGTACTTATATAATAATAACTGGTGGATCTGCAGCAGTGATGAGGGCCTCTGTTATGATAATCATCTACTATGTAGGCAAGTACTGGGCTGACAGAGTGGATAGCTATAATGTCTTATCTATGACCGCTTCTTTCTTAATGATATATGATCCATATATGATTTTCCAAGCTAGTTTTCAATTCTCCTTTCTAGCTCTCTTAAGTATCCTTTATTTCTATAAACCGATATATGAATGGCTATTTAATCATATCGAAATAAACTCAAGGTTAATTAACTACATGTGGCAAATGATTGCATTATCTATGTCAGCACAGATATTAGTCGCTCCATTAACTATATATTATTTTCACAAATTCCCGACCTATTTTTGGTTAAGTGGAATAGTGGCTGTACCTGCTGCATACTGCATATTGGTATTAGGAATACTAATGATAATTATAGAATATATTTTACCCTTTGCTAATGAGATTATCGAAATACTACTCACCTCAATTTTTGAGGTTTTTATATACTCAATTCAAACTATAGAACATCTACCATTGGCAACTATTGATAATCTCTGGTTATATATTCATGAGTTACTATTACTGTACATATCTCTTTGTTTATTTTTAGCTGCTAGGCATGCTCTCAAAGCGAATTATATCCTAGCGTCCCTCACTGTTTTTATGATATTCACCTTGTCTAGATACCACTATACTAATGAAAGCGAAACTCAAGCAACAGTAACAATCTATGATAATTACAAGGGCCATATAATTGACTTCTATGATGGAAGAACTTGCTATAGTATTTGTAGTGAGCAACTTGCTGAAAAGACGGTAGAATTTATCACATCGAATAATCGCATTAATAGAAAAATCACTGAATTAATAGACCTAAATCCACTAGAAGCTATCAATAAAATGAGTTTTATTAAGTCACAAAATTTAATTCAATTTAAAGATGAATCGATATTACTACTTGATAGCAATTATATAGATCATAAAAATCCAATTGATATAAATACTGCCATCGTACTAGGTGGCATGAAAAGCAGAATGGATACTATAAAAAAATATGTGAGGGCAGATAAATGGATCATTACACAAAGTGAAAAACAGTACAAGCAACTAAAATGGAAGCAATGGTGCGGTCAAAATGCTATCGAATGCGTCTCTATAAAAGATCATGGAGCCTATAGTTATGACATACTGAATAAATAATAATTAAAGAATGCAAAATGAGCCTTAGAAAAATTAGAAAACAAATCCACTATCATTCTACTCAAATATGGAGTGTAACTGTCTTACTATTTATAATATTTGGTCTAATAATCTTAGGTCAGTACTCGTCATGGAAGCATGTCAAGACTAAGTACAATAATGAAGAGCACATATCAATCCTAGCTTCGCTTCAAACCAGATCAGCAGAAAGAGACCTAAAGGCAAAGAAAAAATATTCAAAAAAAAATCACATTGAACCACATAATTTTGACCCAAATACAATATCGAAAGATGAACTAGTGGATATGGGAATAAAAGAATCGATTGCAAGATCATGGACTAATTATACTTCTAAAGGCGGAAAGTTTAAAAAGGCGGAAGATCTCAAGAAGTTGTATTCTATGAATGATTATTTATATGATAAACTAAACTCTTTTGTAGAAATAAAGAATCAAAAAAAAGAAAATAAACATAAAAGCAATCAATACAAAAAGAATAAAACATGGGTAAAAAATAAGTATAAAAACAATAATTATACATACAATCAAAAAGATAGCACTTCATATCAAAATAATGCCATTGACGCTATAAGTGACATTGAAAGAAAAGAGTACAGTGCAGAATTTAAAGCATCCCGAAAGGAGAAAAGCAACGGATTGGCTGATAATTATATAATAGTACTAAATACAACGGATAGTACAGAATTACTCATGCTAAATGGAATTGGACATGTACTTTCATCACGTATAATTAAGTATAGAGACAAACTTGGTGGATTTCATAATAAGAATCAACTACTCGAAGTTTATGGAGTAAAAGCTGCCTTAATAAGTAAAATAATGAACAAAATTAGTTTTGAAGGTACTCTCAAAAAGATAGATCTTAATTACATTACCGTAGATTCTTTAGTACAACATCCATATTTCGATTACTCTACTGCCAATATATTTATCAATTATCGAAATCATCATGGACCGTATAAAGGATTAGATGATGTAAAAAAAATAATTGCGATTAAGCAGTATTGGTTAGACGAAGTATCTCCTTATTTTAGCTATTCCGTTGATAAATAACATAACCATCCAAATACACTAATAAGCCTTTGTAAATACAATTGTACAAACGAAAAAAGATGATTGGTAATCCCAATCATCTTTTTTATTAACAAGTAAAACTTAATGTAACTTATACATGTAATGCTCTATCTCCAGTAGCCGCTAATGCAGCTTCCTTTACTGCTTCAGTATATGTAGGATGTGGATGACATATACGTGCCATATCTTCTGCGGAAGCTCTAAATTCCATCAAAGCCACTGCTTCCATGATTATATCTGCTGTACGTGGACCAGTCATATGCACACCCAGTAATTCATCAGTATCTTTATGTGCTAATACTTTTACTATTCCTTCCGTATCCATACTTGCTCTAGCCCTTCCTAACGCTTTAAATGGAAATTTACCTACTTTATATTCTATTCCTTCTTCTTTGAGTTGTTCTTCTGTGCGACCTACAGCAGAAACTTCTGGCCACGTATATACAACCCCAGGAATAAGATTATAGTCAATATGAGGTTTTTCTCCAGACATATACTCAGCAACAAACACAGCTTCTTCTTCCGCTTTATGAGCTAGCATAGCCCCTTTGATTACATCTCCAATCGCAAATACATTGGGTACATTAGTTTGTAGGTGATTATCTACTTCGATTCTTCCTCTGTCATCTGTAGTAATTCCTACATTCTCTAGACCAAGATTGTCTGTATACGCTCTACGTCCAATGGCAACTAAACAATAATCTGCTTTAGTTTGAATAACGTCTTCAGTATCTCTCTTCTGAAAATCTACTGTAACACTTGTCTTAGTTGCTTTCACACCTGTGACCATATGCTTGAGATGAAATTTAACACCAATCTTCTTTAGCGATCTTTGAAGTTCTTTAGCGCAATCCTTATCCATACCTGGAAGAATCCGATCTTGATATTCAATAACTTCTACTTCTGTACCTAATCTTGCATATACAGACCCTAACTCCAGTCCGATAACCCCAGCACCGATTACAATCATGCGCTTAGGTACTTTCTTTATATTAAGTGCTTCAGTAGACGTAATTACTCTATTTTTGTCATAGGCAAATGCTGGAGGTGTAATTGGCTTTGATCCAGTTGCTATGATTACTTTTTTGGTATCAATTTCAAATGAAGAACCATCTTCTTTAGTTACTTTAATTTTGGATGCACTGACAAATGATCCATGACCATGAAGAACATCTATTTTATTTTTTTTCATCAAGAACTCTACTCCTTTACAAGTCTGATTTACCACATCGTCTTTTCGTTGTATCATCTGAGGCATATCTACCTTAAGGTTAGACAATTTGATACCATGAGTCTCAAACTTATGAGAAGCGTTATGGTAGTGTTCCGAACTATCTAAGAGCGCTTTGGAAGGGATACATCCAACATTAAGACAAGTCCCCCCAAGAGTATCATATTTCTCAATAATGGCCGTCTTCATCCCTAGCTGAGCGCATCTAATGGCAGCTACATATCCTCCAGGTCCACTTCCTATGATTGCAACGTCGTACATTTTCTTCTTTATTTTATAAGTCCCTTACTGTCAAAATCACTTTTCTTAAAAAACTGTGACTTCGATTGTAAATTAAGATTTAGTGTCAGGTTTAATATCAGGTTTAGTACCGTCACCTTTGTTATTATTATTCGGCGTTCTTTTCTTATTTGTATTATTTCTGCGAGAATTTTCACTTTTTGCTTTTTCAGCCTTAGGTCCATCAGATAACTTATTACCTTTTGACGATGATGCCTGATTAGATTTAGATCCTCTATTTGAGTCTTTTGATTCTAATCTTTTATCTGTTGACCTTTTCACTTGAGGTTTGCGACTACCAGATTTGCTTTTTCTCTTATTGTTTCCCTTTCTTCTTCTCTTAGTTTCAGGTAGTTCGATACCTCCTGTTACATCCGCAAATTGAACCTGTTCAGATTTCTCTTTCTCTTGTTTGAGGATTGCTTCTAGATCTAGAAGTTCCGGTGGATATTCCCCTTCTTTATTCATGGCTTGAATATCTTTGACACGCTGTTTTGGTAAGGCTACCATTGGACCTCGAAGCATTGGATCATCGTAACTATAATATAATAGACCTTTGAATATATTAGTCTTAATGAGAGAAGCTCTACCCTTCTTCGTTTTGATGTGATCTGCTTTACGAGGGAAATCTTCTAGAGCATCAACGTAAGAATCTAATTCATAATTGAGACAACATTTAAGTCGACCGCATTGACCAGATAGTTTTGTTTGATTGATTGATATATTCTGATATCTAGCAGCCGTAGTACTTACAGATTTGAAATCACTTAACCATGTACTACAACATAGCTCACGACCACAAGCACCAATACCTCCGATCCGAGCTGACTCTTGTCTAGCTCCAATCTGGCGCATTTCGATTTTGACTTTAAATTCTTTGGCATAACTACGTACGAGTTCTCTAAAGTCGACTCGACCATCTGCCGTATAATAGAAAGTAGCTTTACGCTTGTCTCCCTGAAACTCTACATCACCTACTTTCATATCTAAGCCAAGACTACGAGATATAGCTCTTGCTTGGACCATAGCCTGCTTTTCAAGAGATCTTGCCTCATCCAACTTTTCCAGATCTCTCTCATTGGCTTTTCTTATTATACTCAATGTAATTCTATCTTCTCCTACTCTTTTCTTTTTCATCTGGAGCCTCACAAGGTCACCAGATAATGAAACTCTACCTACATCGTAACCGCTAGAGCTTTCCACTAATACCATATCGCCTGTATCGCATTGAAGATGGTCTTTTTTGATAAAAAACTCTTTTCGAGATCCTTTTTTAAAAGATACCTCAACTATATTAAACTCCATCGGATCATCCAATTCTAGCGTATTGATCCAATCGTATGTATTTCTTTTATTACAACTTCCAGAGCTACAGTGACCTTTGTCGCCACATCCTTTGGGAGTTCCACTACTATCATAGCTGCAATTCGTACACCCCATGTTTATTTATTTTATATGCTGAACGCCTCACTTCAATACATCTCTCACTTAATGGCGTATATGTAAATATTCATCTTTCGATCCAAAGTTACGGATCATATATCTGATATTATGCTAATATATAAGTTATCTATAAGCAATATAGATATCAATGCTTAATTTTTCAATTTTCAACAATCCTACTTGCACCACAACACTTTATTTTAGACCACTTTGACCTTACATATCGTATAACGATTTCACTTGATCCTTAGATCGAAGTATATCACCCAATTCGATTGACTTGGCCATAAGACAAATACGAGGATTGACATTTCTCAAAATTTCACTCAGACACTCTTGAAGTAACTTTGCTACAGACTCTACCTTTATCATATCCATAATTTTTGTCATATTCTTCGCTATGAGCTGCTGAGAGTCACTGAGACGTGAAACATCTTCTGTCTGCAAATAGAATGCATATTCCCTCATAAAACTCATAGCATACTCCATAAAGTGCTTTATATCCTCTCTCCCTTTGGTATTGAGCATTGTGATCCAATCATTGAGCTCACTGAAATCTCTTTTATAGCTCAATCTCATCCATGAAAGTAATAGGTCAGAATAATCTATAGATGAGCCCAATGCAATATTTAGTGCTTTGTTGAGATCACCATCCGACATCTGTACTGCTTGAGCTAAAATTTCGGAATCGATATTAGGGTGTCTCGCTTTGATATACTCTGTAGCTTGTATATCAGAAACTGGACTTACTTTAGTTATTTGGCATCTTGAAATAATGGTATTAAGAATCCTTTCTTGATTTTCAGCTATCAAAATAATGAAGGTGTTATCCGTAGGCTCTTCGATCATCTTAAGTAGTCTGTTTCCTTCTTTTCCTAAGTACTCCGGAAGCCAGATGAGCAATAGCTTGTAAGGCGACTCAAATGATCTCATCCCTAATTGCTTTATCATTTCATTACATTCTCGAGTATTGATATTCGGTTGAGTCTTCTCTGCTCCTATATATTGTGACCAAGCTTGTATATCCAAATAGGGATTTTCAGAGACAGCAGGCCTCCATTGGTCTAAAAAGTCTTGACTCGTAGTATCTTCTCTCTTCTTACCTTCTTTACTAATGACAGGAAAGGCAAAGTGGAGGTCTGGGTGCTTATATTGCATAGACTTCAGACAGGACTTACATACTCCGCATGCATCACCGTCTTTTCTATCCTGACATAGGATGTAACAGGCATATGCCAAAGCTAAGGCCAGCTTAGGTGAACCAGGCCTACCTAACAATATCTGAGCGTGAGGTATTCTATCTTGATTTACTTGTGTAACAAGTTGCTTTTTTTCTTTAGCTTGTCCAGGAATTGATAGAAACTGCATAGATGTAATGAGGTCATTAATTAAATCTCAAATGTACATCTCTAAAACTAAAATTACATACGATCTGTTATGTAGGCATAAAAGAAACTAGACAATGAGGATATCTGTATATAGAAAGGCACATTTCAACGCTGCACATAGGCTCCATAACCACACATGGAGTGATGAGAAAAATCAACAAGTCTTCGGCAAATGTAATAATCCTCATTATCATGGGCACAACTATGAGTTAGAAGTAAGATTGAGTGGTGAAGTAGACCCTGAAACTGGTTACTTATATGACTTAGGAATACTCTCAGATCTCATCAAAGACAAAATAGAAAATAGATATGATCACAAGAATCTGAATATAGAACTTCCAGAATTTAAAGATACTATACCTACTGCAGAACATATCTGTTTTGAAATTTATAAAATACTTCGAGAAAACATAGAAGACAAATACGACCTAGGGATCAAACTTTGGGAGACACCTAGAAATTATGTGGAGTATCCTGCTGTATAGTTAAAACTAATTAGATAAAAAAAGCCAATGCACAAGTACATCAGCTTTTAAATATTCTAAAGAAGATAGTAAAAACTACCTTTTGCTCAATTTCATTGTCTTTATCACTTGTCCTTCTTTACTTATCAACCTTACTAGATACATTCCTTTATTTAGATGCTCTATGCTGTGAGTTTGACCCGTTATATGATCCATTTCTTCAACTAACTTACCTACAACATTATAGACGCCAATAGTCTTTACATATTCATCAGACTTCACTTGAAAGATATCTGATGTTGGGTTAGGGAAGATTTTTACCATTGCTAAATCAACATCTTGAACTGCAACTTGACCACCAACTGTAACTGATAAAGAGTGCGATGTCATTGAAAGCGTATCACCATCATACTCTACATCTGAAAAATCTAAAGGCGTATGATTTGATGTCGTATAATCAAGATAATAAGTGTTTATAGTAACTGAACCAACACCTTCAACTCCATTTGGATTAGTATGAAATGACCACTCCATTGGTGTATTTTCATAAAACCTATTAATCTTGTAAGCTCCTGATGGGCAATTACGCACAGATTGAAAATAACATAATATATTATCACACAACCAAGTATCCCATTCATCTGGTGTATCCTCTCCCAAAATAATTTCCCAATGCACCCAAACAGAATCTTGACCTTGTAATTCTAGGCTATATTTTAATTCTATATCAGTCTCACTAGGGTCACCAATAATTGATAAATCTGTAGACACATTCAACTGTGCAGATACAGTCAGTGAGGTTAGAAATAGTAAAGTATAAAGTAAATTTTTCATCATATTAACATTTTTCTTGGTGGTCTTTTTGACAGGCTTACCTACTTAAAATCATTCAACCTCAAAATTGACAAAATCATAGACACCGTAAATATAATGGATTATGAGCAATAATACGATGTAAATTGTGTTAATAGAAAGCTAATAAAGTCGCGATAGATACTACAATAACAAACTTGAGATTGAAAAATTATAGTTACTATCTTAGATTAATAAAAAATCGTTGCTAATTCCTGTATTTATAATAATACTATTCTACATCTAACTAGATGTAGAATAGTTTTCTCGAAAGGAATAAAAAAAGGCCTTCTCATAAATGAGAAGGCCCTGTATATCAGACAGTTACTAAACTATATTATTTAACAACTGTTATCTTTTTAGACACAAATTTATCACCTACCGTTAAGTGTAAATTATACATCCCATTTGTAAGATTAGACGTATTATAATCTAAGGTTGTATTACCTACTACAGTTCCTAAATTTACTCTTTCAACTTTACGACCTAACATGTCATAAACATCTAAAGTTACATCTGAAACAACATCAACATCGATTTGGATGAAAGCTACCTCATTTACTGGATTTGGAAATACTTGAGCTAATGTATTATCGTATAAATTCTTATTGCTAGTAACAAATAAACCTCTTTCAACTGCATCTGCAACTGAAGATTGCATTACGTTAATCACATTATTATTATTGTCAATTAAGGCTCCAACAATATACATATTTTCTGTATTTTGATTAGCAGGAATTATCATAGAAGAAAATATATATCCTGCACCGCCACCAGCAGTTACCTCAACAGGGTTAGTCCCAAAGAATCCTCCCATCATAGCTCTTGCAGTATGGTTATATTCATCGACGACAGCTTGGGCACCTAAGAATTCGAAGCCTCCCATCGGACCTTGAGCACCGCCAGAATATGCGTTAGTCTGAGTCCACTGTGTACCTCCAGAAGAAGCACCTCCCTCAGTAACACCATTTTCAGTCAAAGCTGCGAAAAATTTAACTTCACTCATGTCTTGAGCAAAATCTGAACCTTCAACCGAGACTGTAAGTGTACGCGTAGCTTCATCAAAAGAAGCACCAATGTCTACATAAGCCACAGGCGCAGTAGTCATTATTGCTACAGATGGAGCACCTATTTCAGAAGGATCTATAATATTAGTTTTGTTAAAAATTACACTTGGAAAACCTGAAAACCCTGGAAATGCTGTTAAACCAGTATCATAGTCAGATACTAACATAGGATCATTAGCTCCATTATGCACAGCTACACCAACAAAATTATCAGAGAAACAATCTGAGTATCTATCCAAAAAGTAAGCTCCTCTTGGACACCAAGTACACCAAGTACCTGTAGCTTCCTCCACTAATACACCTGCACCTTCAACAGTCATAACACCATTAATCACATCATTAGCGCTGTTATTAGACATATCTGTTTCTGCAACACCATTTGGCATTGAAACCATTACTGCCATTTGATTAGCTCCTTCAGCCACTTCAACCTCAAAATCCGTAGTAAATGAACCAAAGCTAAATGGGGCGATATTCAGACCAGTGACAGTCTCTGTCGTAGTATTAGTACCGTCACTAACAGATACATCAATGCTTGTGAGAGTTTCTAAACTATTGTTAGTTATACTTCCGTAAAAAGAAGAAGTTTCTCCGACAGCTGCATCTTCACATTTAAAATCAACATAATCCACTCTAATATCTGGATTTGGAGCGTCGATAATTTCAATATCGTCAATACAGTAACCATAATTCCATTGATCGCCATCGATATACTCAAATGCAAGCTGAATAGTCTTACCACCATACTGCGACACTTCTACATTAGCTGCATCCCAACCTTTTGCTGTTAAGTCTTGAATTTCAGTCCAAGTAGCGCCCGCATCTTCACTAGCAAATACCTTAGCTGTTTCATCTGCTCCTTGGTAATCGCCATTTATAAAGTAAGCATTATGTCTCAATAAAAGTTGTCCCGTAGCAGCTGTCAAATCTATTGGTGCTGTAACCAGTCTTCCTGATCCATCAACACCATTTCCTAAACCATCATCATTTACACACATAAAAGCAGTAGTGTTATCTGCTGGATTAAAATAAGCACTACCTAATGATCCAGCAGTTCCATACATCCATGCATTCTCAGCTGTCCAACCATCAGGTACACCTCCCCCTTCAAAATCTTGAGTGAAATATTGAGCCGAAACGGTCATAGATACTAAGAACAAACTTAGTACCCCAAGTAAAGTTTTTTTCATAATTAGTTATTGTGATTTGGTAAATTCGATTAAATAATTGGTCCAATTTAATAAAAAATGTTCTTATAACTATACCTTAAAATAAAAAGTAGTAAAATGAGTGCCTTCAAGACAATTATATAAATTAATAATAATTCGATAGTCCGATTTAAGACTCTAAGTAATAGATGTCCTTTCCAGAACCAAAATCAGGATTTAAGTTCCTTTATTCTTTATATATTGAAGATGCTTAGATGACCTGATTAATATGAGAAATCACAAGAGACCTCCACAGTGACTATAGTAGTTGCTATCTAATCAGATATTGTAAAATAAAAACAATACGAAACTATACTTACTATGCATATAGCCATCATTGGTAATGGCATCAGCGGTATCACAACTGCTAGATGGATCCGAAAGCTGAGTGACCATAAAATCACAATAATATCCTCTGAAACTGAGCATTTTTTTTCGCGAACCGCTCTGATGTATATCTACATGGGGCACATGAGATATCAAGAGACTAAGCCCTATGAAGATTACTTTTGGGATAAAAATAGAATTGATCTTGTTCAGGATCATGTCGATAATATAAATTTTGATGGTAAAACACTGTCTTTGAGAAAAGAAGGGGATATAAAATATGACAAACTGGTACTTGCTTTGGGTTCTGCCACTAACAAATTTGGTTGGCCTGGCCAAGATCTCAATCGTGTAGCTGGATTGTACTCCTACAGTGATGTAGAAAACATGGAACGCCATACACCTGGATTGAAACGTGCAGTAATCGTAGGTGGTGGGCTGATAGGTATAGAAATGGCTGAGATGTTTCGCTCAAGAGATATACCCGTAACTATGCTCGTAAGAGAAAGTAGCTATTGGAATAATGTACTCCCAGCAGAAGAGTCTCATATGATTAGCAGACATATAAAAGGGCATCATATCGACCTTAGACTCAACGAAGAGCTTGAAAGCATAGAAGATGACGGAAACGGCAATGCATGCGCTGTAAAGATGAAAAACTCAGGTGAGCGCATGGAATGCGAATATGTAGGTCTAACTGCTGGAGTCCACCCAAACGTAAAATGGCTCAAAGAGACAATGCTCAATGTCGAAAAAGGAATAATTGTGGACAAGCATCTAGAGACTAATATCAAAGATGTATATGCTATCGGTGACTGCGCTCAATTATCCGAACCGAGGCCTGGCAGAAAAAATATAGAAGCTATATGGTATGCAGGACGAATGATGGGTGAAACAGCTGCTTATAATATATGTGGAAAATCGGTAGACTACGATCCTGGTATTTGGTTCAACTCAGCAAAATTTCTAGATATAGAATATCAGGTATATGGAGATGTACCTGGCACATTACACGATTATCTTTCTACACTATATTGGGAGCATCCTGAAGGTGACAAAGCGATCAGAATTAACTATCATACTGATAACAATAAAGTTGCAGGGTTTAACTTGATGGGTATCAGGTTTCGCCATGAAGTGTGTAAAAAATGGATCAGAGATGGAACTTCGCTTCAAGAAGTACTAGAAAATCTAAATCTAGCAAATTTTGATCCTGAGTTTTATAAGACTTATGAGACACTGATAAGAAAAAGTTTTTCAGAGCAATCAGGTATCAGCTACCAAGTGAAGTCCAAAAGGATACTGGATAGAGTCACTGCGTTTTTAACTAGTTAGAAGAAAAAAATACAAATGTCAAATTATATAGATAAGAGTTTATCAATAGCCAATCCTAACCCTCATAACTTGGGTCTGACTGAGCGTCTAGCTATCCTTACAGGACTTACAGGCCTAACTATAGCCGGACTACATGCTGGAGGTGTAAGTTTCGCTAGTACAGGTATGACATTCACTATCGCTTTCACTCTGATGGGCATGAGTCTACTGTGGTATTCATACCAGCATTATGCTAATAAGAAAGCAGGTGTTAAAAATGATGGTGTATGGTTTAGTTCTTTGGCGAGTAGAGGTATAATAGGATGGATACTTGGGATTGTTTTGACAGGATTTTATGTGTTGTTATATTGGTTTCCGGAGGTACTGGGAATGGGTAAAGCTGGTGCTGCCAATACTGGAATTATTTCTCTATTTGATCCTTTATCAAATGTATTTCATGGAAAGCCAGCAAGTCAATGGTTTATGTATGGTACGATGTATACATTTGCAATATTCTTCTTTGGAATAAAATTTATATACAAATACAGACACAACCGATATCAGGTTATTAGGACATTGTCAGTTATGTTCTTCCAATTATTCTTAGCGTATTTGATACCTGAGATTTTATCAGGACTCAACGGAGGTTTTGAAGGAAATTGGTTTGATATGGATCTTAAAAATCAATGGCCGCTAGATTATGACTTTGCTCAGCAATGGCATATTGACAATATGCTTTCTGCTGGAAACATCGGATGGTTTTTCTTCATATGGAGTCTATTATTAGTATTCGTAGTATCACCTTATCTTACATACAAATATGGAAAGAGATGGTATTGCTCATGGGTGTGTGGATGTGGAGGATTAGCAGAGACAGCCGGAGATCCATGGAGACATCTATCAGATAAGTCGATAAATGCATGGAAGATAGAGCGATGGATGATTCATGCCGTCTTGCTCTTTTCATTTGTAATGACTATCGCTGTAGTATATTCTTATCTTGGTAAGGATCCGTCAAAATATTCACTAACTCAAACAGGATTTACATGGATCATTATAGGACTGTTATTGGCCTTAGCTGCTGCCTATGCATTTCTTCAAAAGAAAAATGCAGACGGAAATAAAAACAAGATTTACTTAGCATCAGGCTCTGCCACCTTAGTCGCTATCATACTCGGCATGAATTGGTTGTTTGAAAGCGGCAATGCTTTTTTCCTTGGAGGCGATGCATTTAAAAGTTCCTATGGATTCTATGTTGGAGCATTATTTTCTGGTGTAGTCGGTGTCGGCTTCTACCCTATTATGGGAAGTCGTGTATGGTGTAGATTTGGCTGTCCTATGGCGGCGATTTTGGGATTACAGCAAAAGCTATTTTCTAAGTTTAGAATCACAACAAATGGAGGACAATGTATCTCATGTGGCAATTGCTCTACTTATTGTGAAATGGGTATAGATGTAAGATCTTATGCGCAGAAAGGACAGAATATAGTGAGAGCTAGTTGTGTAGGATGTGGTATCTGTTCAGCTGTATGTCCAAGAGGTGTTTTGAGACTTGAAAACGGGTCCGAGGATATCTTTAGTAAAACTGACGAGTATAAGGTAATACATATAAGTAACGAAGAAGTTAAGATAGATTTGTTGAGGTAAGTCTATTGCCGTCAATCTTTTACGTTTGGTAACAAACGACACGCTTACATCACGATCTATCTTACTTCAGTACTCTAGGCCTCTTAAATACCGGCACTGTACTACATGGCTCACCATACTTCACAGACTGTGCATATGGCTTAAGAGCTTCAGTAAGTGCCATGTATGCTGCTGCTGGCACAGGTTTATTGCTACACCCTTTTATAACTACTTTCTCGCCTTCGTACTGATCGTAATCTTGTGATGCAACGAATGCCTTAAAGTAATGATTGAGGAATTGATCATGGTCTCCTTGATAGCTATCGAATGTATATGGCTGTGCATAGCTGATAACGAGCATATATGCCCACACAGGTATGATAGCATCAGCACTACAGTAGACTAGTAAAATCTTATCTTGGTACTGAGTCCATTCGTGCTCTTTGAGGGCTGCACGGAAGTCCTTTTCTTTGAGTATTAGTCCTTGAAAGAGGTGATCTTTGAGATCAAATATTGCAATCTCGTTTACTGGATAGTAATCCTCAAGATTAAGGGTAATGAGGCTAGAATTGGCTACTCTGTTGACTAATGGTGCGTCCATCGATAAATTGTTCATTCTTCTTTTTAACCCAATATCAGGCTAGATGGTTCTAACATCATTGATGTAAAACGAAAATCGTTACTCTTCTTCGCTTGGCGGACCTAATACTGGAGGCAATTCTTCATCTAATTCCTCTTTTACTTCTGATATTTCTTCAGAAGGTATTGCAATTACTTCTTCTAGTGGTGCAGGTTCTCCTACTTGAGAGTCAGGAATATTAAAGTCCTTGATTTTCGGCATATCTGACATATCCCTGAGGCCAAAGTATTCCATAAATTTGTCACTTGTACTATACTCAAGTGGTCTTCCTGGCCCTTCGCTACGGCCACTTATTGCTATGAGCTCTTTTTCCAAAAGTTTTTGTACCGAATAATCGCAACTTACGCCTCTAATTTTCTCCATTTCACTCTTAACCACTGGCTGCCTGTACGCTATAATCGCCAAGGTCTCAAGTGCCGCTGTCGATAGTCTCCTACTACTTTGTATCTTGATATATGCGCCAACGATTCCATGATAAGCACCTTTAGTCATAAACTTGAATCCATTATTGATCTCTACGATCTCAATCGCAAACTTCTCGTCCTGATACTTTTCTATTAATTCATCTATAGCTGACTCGATACTATCGGTATCCACTTTCGTCTCAAAATGATTTTCTAGCGATTCTTTTAGAAGGGCAAATCCTATAGACTGATCCGAAACGAATATTAGAGATTCTATATATTGACTAAGCTTTTCCATAAGAGTTAATAATTACTGTAAACATAGTGATTTTGAAAGTATATATAGTCTCAGTTAACAAGAAAGTAAATTGTCAAATACACTAAAGAGAAAAGCCTCAACCTAAAAAAACAAAACTATTTTGCGAGTATATACGACTTCAATTAACAAGAAAGTGAATTATATAAACGCAAAACTTAAAAGTATACAACAACACAAAGCATAGCTCTTTTGACTACATGTATAGTACCCGCTACGATGGAAATAGGTATATTTTAGAATATGGATTTAGTGGCTCTTAAGGGGGTTTACCGATAGTGCTTCGCAATATTTATTGTCTACGTTAAAAGACATATCCAATTCTCATCCCGTAGATATTTTGAAGGCCATTCCCACCTGACAGATCAGCTCGTCTTATTGAAGGCGCAAAGCTCTCTACTTGTTTAGTACCACCAAGTCCAAAGTACATTTTGACATAGAAACTCTTAGTTATCTGATAGTGTAAAACTCCTTGCACTCCGAATGAGAGCTGATTATACTCAATAATACCTCCTGACTGAAATACATTCCGAAAATTACCTGTAGTAAATATGCCATATCCACGAATATATAATCCTCTCATAGGCCTATCTTTTTTGCCAAACATATTCATAGGGAGGCTGAAACCTAGTTCTACCATAGAGCCTTTATGATCTATTGCTTCAAAAGAGACATTTGCGGATGAGTAAAATCGTTTAAAGCCAATATCAAAGGCATACTTCTGTTTTAAATATTGAAAATGCAAGGATAAAAAATCATTAAACAATCCGTCAAGATTCGTCTCTAACATTATGTATGATCCAGAAATTGCCTCACTTGTTGTGATATTACTTTGATCAAGGAAGGCAAGTTGATCGTCTCCGCCAAATACAATTTTCTTCACAATAGCCGCATCCATTTTATATAGAAGTGCCCTACTTGTGTCTCCTAATTCGTAGAAGTGAATATAATAGTCTTCCACGGATTCGATATTACAATAGATAACCTCTCCAGATCTCTTGACAATCAAATCTTGAGCTACTACGCCATTAGACACAAAAAATAATAATATGTAGAGTAATCTTACCATCTTAGGAGTCTTGAATCTCTATCAAATCCACCAAATACGTATCCCATTTTGATACCCAGACTAAAGGCTATGTTATCACTACCATTTAGATCTCCATCTTCGAAATCTAATACTCCTGTTCTAGTAGGAGTATTTGAAAAATCTATTTTGTTTTTTCCTTTGTAGATATGGATTCCTCCATACCCTTCGAAAAGTATTCTATTTTTAAACACTACTTGATAGTTAATTACTGTACCGATATGTACATAGTAGTATTTTTCTTGAGCATTCTCTATATCAATCTGTGCATAGCAGGCTCCTACTGTGGGCTTCATACCGATACCGTCTAGCACATGAGAATTCTCTATTTTTCGGTCACCTTTAAAAAAATCTCCTAATCTGAATCGATAACCTAAATCTATACCACCACCCTTTTTCTCCTCTGGAAAATCCTGGATACTGACTCCAAATACCTTGAAAGTTATCTCAATACTGCTTATTGGATCTAATGCTTTTTCATAAGAAAACTGTAATGAATTGTTCAGAAGAGATAGTAAATTAAATTTGATCACCTTAGAAGTATTATTAGAGTGATCAGTCGGGTTTCTTGGATTCTCACTAAACTCAACTTCCTTAATGTATTTTTTTTCAATTTTGTAGAACTCGTCTTGAGGATCAAGGTATTCTATATGAGTATCTGTAATACGTATAATTGTACATAAGGTCTCATCGCCCCTCTTAGAGATAATCTTGTCCTGCGCAATGAGAGATTGCATACCTACCATCGTTGACATCAGTAGCATCGTACCTATTGTCCTTTTCAATATCGACTTGCCCATTATTGTACTATTTCTTGATTCACTCTATTCTTTTTATCCCTATTGATAAGCCAAAGGATACCTATAATACCTCCAACTATAAATAATGTTGAAATTTTTTGAGCCTGAGACATTTCTATACCCAAAAAACTACTCTTATCATTCACTCTAATCTCTTCAATGAGGAATCTCATAATACCATTATAGATCATATACAAAAAGAATAATATTCCTGCTATCTGTATTTTTTTACGCACCATCCAAAGCATTAAAAATCCTCCAAACCAAAATATAGTTTCAAATACAGAAGTTGTATAAACCGCTTCTTTCAATTGGTGGCAATACCTTATTCCACAAGCGGTAAAGCATCTATCTTCTTCGGAGATGCGTGGTTCGTAAGCATTATTATATGCCTCTTGTGAACAGCCTTCTATTAGACCACCACTTTGTGCTACGTTATTTGGAAAATCATAGGACCACATCCAATCTGGTAAGAACCAAAAATCTGGTATCCCTGCCGCCACTATCCCCCAATCACCATCTCCTGATAGCTGACATCCTAATCTACCAACAGCATACCCTACTAAAATACCCATACCTCCTATATCCATAACATACCAAGGATTGATCTGAAGTTTACGGATATACCATATTACCACTATAGAGGCTAGAATCACTCCACCGAGTACATTTAGTCCACTACCGCTAAATATTACACCCGTTGGATCCTTAGCTAATGCTGGAAGATTTTCGAATACCGAAAAGAGTTTAGCTCCTATCACTCCACTCAAGCCTGCAAGTATCACAATATCTGAGGTCTTTTCATGAGGACTTAGCATTACTTCTTTCACATTAGGACCATCGGGATTTTTCCTGCTTTCTATATAGAGATAAACAGCCACAGTTGCTCCCAAAAGCAGGCCAATAAGCCAATTCCCTTTAAATGAAAATATAACACTTGATGAATCTGATTGAAAGTCATCAAAATTATTAATGACATAAGGAATTTTAAATCCAAAAAAAAATGCGATAAGACCATTAGTCAATACATCGCTCATCTGAGTAGTCGAAGATTTTACCTTTTGCTTTATCGCTGAAATTTTACCTTCTTCCTCAAGTCTGATTAGCTCCTTTTTGAGTACCCATCCAGCTGCAAGTAGTGCGCTGGCAAGCAACAGTCCAAAAGTCTTGAAAATCGATGTCCAATTATCAGGCTGAGTACCGAACAAATCGTGAAGTAAATAACTGATATCAGGGTACATATATGTTTTTATTGACTATTGAAATATTACGGATAAATGCTAAAACAAACAATAATATAGATTCACAATGTAAAGCTATAATTTATGGTATTGTTACTGACTTTTAATCATTGTAAACATATAACAAATGTGCAATGCACTCACAAAGCAATATATTAATACGTAATAAGGTTCAATTACGTAATTACGCCACTATCCAATATTTGAAATATCAGACCACTTTGTGAACATATTACATCTAAATATCACTAATGAACACTTTAAATTATACAAGATATCTGAAATGAAAAATTATTGACAATGTTAAGACTTATGATTATTCTTTAAATTTATTATTTAGAATTTATAGAACCACTTGACTGACATTGATCAGTATTTTTTGTGAAGTTGACATAGGGTCTTTCATTTTCTCTCCTTCCCTATCACTTTGAGGTATTCATCAATATCATCATTAGCAACAGCTACAGACAATACGTAATGTTGAACTTTCCATCCTTCATCATCATCTTTAGTTACTACACCTGAACCTCTGCAAGGCCCCATCCAAGTATCTAATACTTCATCAAACCAAGCGATATCTATATAGTCTTTGGAATATACATTACGCTCTACCTTAGTGAATGCCCAAGCTTTACCCTTAGCAAAATATGGTGCAGCAAAATTCAAGAATTTTCGTTTACTCCAAACCTCGGTCTCATCGGTACCTACGTAAACCGAGTTGATGGCCATCAGATCAAAATATGAGATACTGTCAGCATTAGAAGCTCCGCGATGCCAATTATCCAGCATCTCATTAATCGCCAATTTAGCATCATGAGATATGCAAGCTGTATCCCTCCTACTATCTGCTAGTGAAATTATTTTCCAGCTAATACCATCTATAACCATCACGAAATTATTCACTCCACAATGACTTAATTCTCCTTTATAGTAAAAGGTATAATCCATACATACATTTGCTAATCCTCCATCAAAATCTACTTTTAAATTACATATTTGTTCATCAAGTTCTCCAACTTTAGACCTTACAATAGATTGAATAAACTGATCCTTTGTACCAGCTCCGATAGGATTATTATCATCAAACAGAAAGGTACTAGATAATGAAGCGTTATCCATAAGTACTTCATTGAGATATGATGTATCAATATCAGACATTGCCTGAAAAAATCTGTGAATTACATCTGCTGGATCTGTCTGTGAGAATCCTGAAAATGACAATGCCGATAAAAGAAGAAGTAATTTAATTTTCATAATAACAAATGTATTTAGTTAAGCCTTTACCCAAGAAACACAATAAATTGTTCAGTTCGTAGAATTCTATTCAATACTTATTATAGTCTGAACCAACCTACTCAAATGTCTACTCCTTTTCGCATAATTATACAGCAATAAAAAAAGTCAATAATCTTACGATCATTGACCTATTCTATTACATTGAAACTCTAACAATTCAAAATTTTTATTTTCTAAACTTATATTTTATTGCGTCACCATCCTGTACTGAAAAACTATGCTAAATTAATAGTGACTATGGACCATGTGTTCATACTGCCAAATATCAATTTTCATATCTGAAATACAACTATTTTTTTAGTCATTTTTAAAAAAAAAACTACGTTAGTTCGGCACTAATTTTCAGTACGCTATCTTTTGCATCACCGTAAAGCATATCTGTATTCTCTTTAAAGAAAAGCGGATTCTGCACTCCCGCATATCCGGTAGCCATAGACCTTTTCATCACTACTACTTGCTTCGCCTTCCAAACCTCTATTACAGGCATACCTGCGATAGGACTATTTGGATCATCTTGTGCTGAAGGATTTACTATATCATTAGCACCGATTACCAATACTAAATCTGTATCAGGTAAATCATCATTAATCTCATCCATCTCCTGTACAATATCATACGGTACATTAGCTTCCGCTAGTAATACATTCATATGCCCTGGCAATCTTCCTGCCACTGGATGTATCGCGAATCTAACTTCCTTTCCCTCGGCTTGTAATTGCTCGACCATCGCATATATTGGGTACTGAGCCTTAGCTACTGCCATACCATATCCTGGTACAATTACCACAGATTCTGCATCCTTTAGCATCTGAGCGACTTCAGCATGATCGGCAGCTGTCACATCTCCAGTCACCTCAAGGGCTTCGCCTGTGGAAGTTGCTCCAAAGCCTCCGAAAATCACTGACCAAAAAGATCTATTCATCGCTTCACACATAATGATAGAAAGTATAGCGCCAGAACTACCCACAAGAGCACCAGTGACAATTAGCAGATCATTACCTAACATAAACCCTGCAGCTGCAGCGGCCCATCCTGAATACGAATTGAGCATTGACACCACCACTGGCATATCAGCACCACCTATTGCCATGACTAACATCACACCTATAAATAATGCTATAGCAGTCATAATGTATAAGGGATACATACCATCTATCCCTAAAGCTTGAACGAAAAAATAGCACAAAACAACAGATCCAATCACCAATAGAATATTAACTACATGTCTACCTGGATAGAGTAATGGCTTACTTCCAATTTTACCATCTAACTTACCCCAAGCTACTATAGAACCAGTAAATGTAATCGCACCAATAAAGACTCCAATAAATATTTCGATTAAGTGAATAGTACGATCAGCTCCTAATAAAGATTGTGTCTCAGAATCTAAATAAGACCCGTATCCTACTAGTACTGCAGCCAAACCCACAAAACTGTGTAATATGGCAACTAGCTGTGGCATAGAGGTCATTTCTACTTTACGAGCAACTAAAATTCCGATCAAACCTCCTACTGCAATGGCTGCAATAATAAAAGCTTGCCCTTCTATTCCTTCGCCAAAAATGGTAGAAAGCACGGCTATAATCATACCCACTATTCCAAACCAGACGCCTCTTCTAGCTGACTCTTGTGATGAAAGTCCACCTAGACTCAGTATAAATAAGATACTCGCTAATAAGTATGATGCTAATTGTAATTGTGATGATATCATTTGTTGATATTGATTATTATTTGATGGTAAATGGGTGATATTCTCGCTTTAAGATAACTCTTAGCTTACACCAATTTTACTATAAATAGCACTAATTATTCTCAACTAATGCCGTTACAATTCGAAAATAGCTAATATAACTAGTGCCATTTTCAACAGTAAAAGGTATTAGCCTTTTCTAAACATTTTGAGCATTCTGTTGGTAACAAAAAACCCGCCAGCAATATTTATCATGGCTACTAATATCGCTACTAAAGCTATAATGGTCATAGGTGATGTCAAATCATGTTCAGTGAGCAATAATCCTCCAATGATAATGATACCACTAATTGCATTGGTTACGGCCATTAGAGGTGTATGCAACGAGTGAGATACGTTCCATATCACTTGCCAACCAATGAATACTGATAATACAAAAACCGTAAAATGCCCCATAAACTCTTTAGGAGCAAAGAGACCTAAGAAGTATAATAAGGCGGCTATAAGTACTAAAGATATAACAGTACTGTTCGATTTTGTTTTTGATTTTGCCTCTTTGGGTATATTAGAATTAGCCTCTTCCAAAGCTGCAGATTTTGCTTTTTGGGGACTAACTGGAAGTGGTTCTGGAGGCCAATGTACATCACCATTATAGGTAACCATTGCACGCTTGACCACGTCATCATTCATATCTATTTTCCAAGCTTCGGCTTTGCCCATGTCATCTAACAAGTGACAAAGGTTATTACCATAAAGCTGACTTGCTTGCGAAGGCAGTTGATCAAGTTTCCCTAAAATCGTCACTCCACTATCTGTAGTATATATTTCGCCATCTCTAGTTTCAGTACAATTGCCACCACTAGATGCTGCGAGATCTACTATGACTGATCCCGGTTTCATAGCGGCTACGTGATAGTCTAGCCAAAGCTTCGGAGCTTGCCTGCCTGGAATCTGCGCAGTAGTGATCACGATGTCAACCTCAGCCGCTTGCTCACTGAACAAGGCCATCTCTGCATCGATAAATGCTTGACTCATTACTTTACTGTATCCAGATGATGTAGAGCCATCTTCTTCTATCTCTACAGAAAGAAACTTAGCACCCATGCTCTGTATCTGTTCTTCTACTTCCATTCTAGTATCAAATGCTCTTACGATAGCTCCAAGAGACTTGGCTGTTCCTATTGCTGCCAAGCCTGCGACTCCTGCTCCTATTACGAGTACCTTAGCGGGATCTACCTTACCTGCAGCTGTTATCTGACCATTAAGAAATCTGCCAAAATGATTGGCACTTTCGATAACCGATCTATATCCTGCAATATTCGCCATAGATGATAATACATCCATTTTCTGTGCTCGAGAAATACGAGGTATCGCGTCCATTGCAATTGCATTTACACCTTTATCAGCTAACTTTTGGAGGACATTTAGATTCTGTGCCGGAGAGAGATAACTAAGACTTACCTGTCCCTTATGCATCATTGCTATTTCAATATCACTTACTGCTTGCACTTTTAGTATAATGTCAGTCTTCTCATAGATATCTTGAGCACTATCAAGTATAGTCGCTCCACTCGATACATATTCTTCATCTGAATAATTGGAATTCCTTCCTGCACCAGATTGGATATAAACATCGAAGCCTTGTTTCTTGATTAGTCTTACTACTGTTTTGGGAGTAGCCCCTACTCTTTGTTCGCCTATCGCGATCTCACTTGGAATTCCAACTTTCATATAATATTAATCGTTTGTCTTTGAATCAAAAATAAGCTTTTGAATCATAACCACAAGAAAGTTGATAAATCTATAATGAGATAGTTTGACAGAGATATATCATTCCTCAGTTAAACTATCAAAATCGTTCAATTCTAAAAGGAAGGTTGTAGGTATGTTGATAAGGTAAAATAGTTTCGCTAGCAACCGTTTGAACTCAAAACTGATAACGCATTATACCTAAAAGCCTAGAAGAACCGAGAAATAATCTTCTCAACTATTTGAACCGCATTAGTAGCTGCTCCTTTTCTAAGATTATCAGACACAATCCACAGGTTGAGTCCGTTTTTCACTGTATCATCTCTTCGGATACGGCCCACAAATACTTCATCTTTGTGATGCGCGTGAAGCGGTGTAGGGTAATGATTGTTAGCTAGATCATCCATCACTACTACTCCTGGTGTGGCAGCTAAGAGTTCTCTCATATCAGACATCTCGTATGGCTTCGTAAGTTCTACATTAACTGCTTCTGAGTGACCACCATTTACAGGTACTCTTACAGCTGTAGCAGTGATCTTAATACTATCATCAGATAGTATCTTCTGCGTCTCATTGACCAATTTCATCTCCTCTTTGGTATAATCATTATCCAGAAAAATATCACAATGCGGTATGCAATTGGCAAAAATTGGATGTGGATATGCACGATCCTCTCCTTTGACTTCCTGATTAGCTCGCTCTGTATTGTATTGGTGTACCGCTAAAGAGCCTGTCCCTGTATATGATTGATAAGTAGAAATAACGAGTCTATTCAATCCATATTTACGATGAATACCAGACAAAGCAAGAACCATTTGTATAGTAGAGCAATTAGGGTTAGCAATGATCTTATCTTCAATAGTGAGCTTATCACCATTAATCTCAGGCACAACTAGTTTTTTAGAAGGATCCATTCTCCAAGCAGAGCTATTGTCTATTACAAAGCAGCCAACATCAGCGTACTTAGGAGCCCACTCCAGCGACACCGATCCTCCAGCCGAAAATATAGCAATATCAGGTTTTGCGTCTACAGCTTCCTGATTAGTAATGAGCGTATACTCCTTGCCTCCCCATGTTAGCTGCTTCCCTGCCGATCTTTCTGAAGCCACTAGTATCCATTCATCTGCTTGTATCTTCCTCTCAGTCAATACTTGCTGCATTACCTGCCCAACGAGCCCAGTGACTCCTACAATTGCTATTTTCATACTATATATCTTACATCTATACCGAATATCAATACCCCAAATTTACTTTCTATTAATGTATTTATAGTAGCTTTATATACCATTTGAATACAGAAAGTCATTTTACGTATGCCACACTCAATTATTCGATCTGTTCTATTCCTTTCGTTGATAGTTTGCTCAGATCGAATTAGTGCTCAACTGGTAGATGATTTTAGCGATGGTGACTTTACCAATGGACCGTCATGGACAGGTGATACTGACGACTTTGTCGTAAATATTAATGGTGAGCTTCAACTTATGGCTCCCGAGGCCGGAGAATCTTCTCTTTTCACTACTTTGTCGTATCCTGACACAATTCAATTGGATATGACTTTCAGACTTGAGATGTCGCCTTCGTCTAGCAATTTCGGATTAATTTATCTTGGGCTAGATGATTTAGATCCATCAGTAGCTAATGGATACTATCTTCAAATTGGCGAATCGGGTAGCAATGATGCTATCAAGTTATATAGGTTGGATAATGGATCAGAAATACTGCTTGCGACAGCTAGCGATGGTGCTATAGCTAGCGATCCAGCTCAAGCGAGAATATCAGTTACAATACATCCAGATGGACTTTGGAGTTTCAGCACAGATTATGGCCTTTCGGGATTTAACGAATTGGAATTTGAGGTTATGGATGACACTCATAGTTTTAATGGCCTAAACATTTTTGGTATCTATTGCGAATACACGGAGACTCGAAAGGAGAACTTCTTTTATGATGACATAAGCATTATGAAATTTGAACAGGATGAAACAGGGCCTCTACTCACTAATCTATCTGTAACTGGCGATAAAACGATTCTTCTTTCTTTTAATGAAAAAATCGATGCAGTAACTGCGGAAAACTTAGATAACTATATCGTAGATCAAGGATTGGGATCTCCAAGTGGTGCGATATCGGATGGAGTTAGAGTTTTTTTGACTTTTGACAACACATTTTTATCTGGCACACCTTATCAGCTAGCTATTTTGAATATAGAAGACGAAAATGGCAATGCAATCATACCAATAGCAGAGCCTTTTATAGTTACCGTATTTCCAAATATCGGAGATTTAGCAATTAGTGAAATACTTTCGGACCCTTATTCTGGCGGTTCTGACTTTGTGGAGATCTTTAATAAATCAGATAAATATCTCAATCTTAATGGTCTTATAATATCTAATTTGGCTAAGGATGAGCAAAAATCAATCGATCAAGATATTGACCTTCTTCCTGGTGAATATCTTTGTTTTACCGAAGACAAAGAATTCCTAATCTCTACCTACCCTACACATAATGCGGATCAAATTGTAGAAGTCGACTTACCTTCCTTCAATAATGACTCAGGAAACGTAAGTTTAAGCCACTCCTCAGCAAGCACGGATTATATAGATCAGTTTGACTATGATGAAGGTCTCCACTTTGAGCTATTGGACGATACAGAAGGGGTAAGCCTAGAGCGTATTAGCTTAACAGCTGATACTCAGTCTGAAGACAATTGGCATTCTGCTTCTACTATAGCTGGATTTGCAACTCCAGGAATGGTGAATTCTAACGCATTACCAACAGTAATCTCAGATGGTGAATTTGAGCTAGTCGAAAAAGTATTTTCTCCCAATTCAGATGGTGATAACGACTTCTTAATTATCAATTATAAGCTCGACAAACCAGGCTATGTAGCTAATGTGAAAGTGTTTGATGATGAAGGATTTGAAATAGATCAGATTGTGTCTAATGGTCTTTTAGCTACCGAAGGACTTATCACATGGAATGGTACAACATCTGAAGGAAGCATTTCACAAATTGGCTTATACATTATCATTGCTGAGCTCTTTCATTCTGATGGGGAGATAAAAAACTTCAAAAAAGTCTGTGTTCTGGCAGATTTCATTGAATAATTAAGGTTATTTTACGGATTGAGATTTTATTAGCCGGCACCGCAGTAAAATTCTCAGTAGAAAATAATTCTTGAATGAAGCATAAACGAGGTCATATTGTAAGTCAATACATCATATCCACAGCTGTGTTACTTATAGCTGGGTGGGCAGTATTTTTTCCAGAAAACATCCTTGGAATACAGATATTAGACTATAATGTTCATTTGATGATAGGTATGTTTCTAATCGGATTTGGAGCTCTTACGATCAACTATACTAAAGTAATGGTTACCAGTCTCGGTGCATGTATGCTTTTGTGTATTTTCCTCAAAAATGAATCTAACGAAGCAATGATAATGCCCATAGCAAATACTGAGGCTAAACTATCTGTGGCTCATTTCAATGTAAGTAATGTACAAGACCTAGATCACCTCATCAATACAATAGATGACCTAGATGTTGACCTGCTTTCTTTTCAAGAACTAACTCCTGATTGGAATTACATATTACAAGAAAAACTTAAGACTCAGTATCCTTACAATATGTCCATTGTAAGAATAGATCCTTACGGAATGGCAATGTACAGTAAGGAAAACTTTGTGTCAATAGATACTTTCATGTTTGATAACAAGCCAAATCTTCAGGCCGATTTACTCATTGATAGTAAGAAGATATCTGTATTTGGAACATACTTAGTACCTGAGATCACTAAGGCCTCGACTGTGCAGACTAAAAAACACTTAGATATGATTAGCTATAAAATCAGAGATACACAATCTCCTGTAATAGCTTTGGGTGACTACAATATGGTCTATTGGGCAAATGCTATATCAAGATTTAGAGCTAAAGCACAAGTGATCCATAGTCGTAGAGATGTATACGAGGATGGTCTTAAGCCTCCTTATGATCATATCTTCTTCACTACTGATATGGAATGTACTAAGTTTGAAAATATCAATGATCTAAAAGAGAAGCACATCGGTATACTTGGTGCATATCAAATTAAAACTAAATACATCATTGATAAAAGTCTACCGACTACATTATCAAGTCTAAGTATCTAGTATCGAAGTGGTAATAATGTTGCATTGCTAATTCAGTTCATTATCTTTCCTACATGTTAAATTACACAATTACTTCCTTTAATGACCTCACACTAGATCAACTCTATAAACTAATGGTACTTAGACAGGAAGTATTCATAGTTGAACAAGACTGTCCTTACTTAGACGCTGATAGCAAAGACCAAGAAAGTCACCATGTACTTGGTACAGATTCCGAAGGTAATATACACGCATATGCAAGGCTAGTACCTAAAGGAATATCGTATCCTGAATACAATTCTATTGGACGAGTCATCACTTCTAAAGATTATAGAGGTAAAGGGGAAGGTAAAAGGTTAATGCAAGAAAGTATAAAAGGTATTAAAAAACTATATCCTCAGGAGTCCACAAAAATATCAGCTCAAGTCTATGCCCTACCTTTTTACAATTCAATAGGTTTTGAAGAGACTAATGCCGAGCGTTATGATGAAGATGGCATCCCACATGCTGCTATGATACTTAAGTAGATTCAATTAAAATAAATCAAATGAAATATATAATATCCATTCTAATTTTAATCATTATTGCCTGCTCTTGTAAATCTGATTCATCTGAAGGGACCACCCATGAAGACAAAATACTGAATCAAGATACTTTTGTAGAGTCAAATGATCCAGTTGTCCAAAACACGATGAAACTTCTTCAAGGAACATGGCATAGTCGTACAGATAAAAACACTTCAATCACTTTTGAGAAGAATACAAGAATAGAATCGAAAAATGGAAAGGCCATCGGAAAAATTAGGTACTTTGAAATTGCAGATCAATGTAACAACGACACTTCTAACAGTAATAAAATTGTGAAAGCAAAAGCCAAGTATATCTCAATGCTAGATATAGACATGTGCTACTACATCAAGAAAATTACCAGAAACGAACTGGAATTATCCTATGTAGGTAGAGAAAATACATTAAAATACATTAAGAACCAATCACTTAATAAGAGGATAAGCAAAAAAGACAAACCCGATTTACAGCGAAAGCCTTCGAATAAATAAATCTACAACCTGCCTAGAATAAAATTCCCTTCTAAAGAAGATCTCAACTCCCACAAATGAATGAATTTATAAACAGACTTCTAAATATAAAAAGTCCGAGAGGCAAAGGGAAGAGACCAAGAGGTAAAGGCAAGTGTCCAGGAAAGTAAAACTCATATCAAACTAAAAAAACCGAAAAGTATGATTTAATTATTTCAAAATCCACTTCAACTAATTATAGTAACTCCACTTTTCCTGAACTTACATCATACATAGCCCCTACGATATCTATTTCTCCATTATCAAACATTTCGTTCAGCACTTCACTCTTCTCTTTGATTTGGGCTACTGCGATCTCTACATTTTTTGCAGATACAGCATTGACAAATGCTTTGTTTGACGAATTTCTTTCTTCGCCTTCAGCAGTTGGAATTGAATCTACAGCAGGCATGATTTTATCTAACATCTGTGTCAGATTGCCAAGTTTAGCATGATCACAAGCGCCTTTAACTGCGCCACATGATGTATGCCCCATTACCATTATTACTTTTGATCCAGCAAGCTTACAAGCAAACTCTAAACTCCCCAATATATCTTCGTTGATAAAGTTGCCAGCAATACGAGCATTAAATATATCTCCGATACCCTGATCGAAAATAACTTCTGTTGGTATACGACTATCTATACAACTTAGTACTGCCGCGAAAGGATACTGTCCAATTGCAGTATCTTGTATTTGATCTAATAGATCTCTTTGAATCGGTTGCTTATTCAAAAATCTTTGATTGCCTTCCATCAGTTCGTCTACAGACGATTTCAATGTCATAGCCGCTTGAGTTTCTTTAGTGTGTGCTTTCATATTTACCATTCTATTTTGATTTATTATTATAAAGTAATACTGTTATATTAATTTGTTACTAATTCTTTTCGAACATCTGTAATCTTTGGTCTAAGATCAAAAAAATTGATAAAACTATCAGGATTTTCTTCAACTCCTCGTTCAGATATAAGTTTAATGTCGATATTCTTATTACGCCTTTTTTCGGAAAAACTTTCTAAAATTTCAATAATATCATAATCCAAATATCTTGTTTGACGAACATCAAGTTCAAGATAACTATTTTCTGGAAGTGCATCCAACTCTTTCAGAATGGCACCTTTATTAAAGAAGGTAACCTCTTCGGCCAAAGTCATTTTAAATTTTACCTTACCATTACTTTTATCTTGGATATGTAGAAAATGTGAATTTTGATAGCTCTTCAACAAAATCACAACTATACCTACCATTAATCCAAGACCAATTCCTATCAAAAGGTCTGTGAATATAATACCTAATACAGTTACAATAAAAGGTATGAATTGTTTCCAACCCAATTTATACATAGTTGCAAACAATCCAGGTTTGGCCAACTTGAAACCAACAATTAGAAGAATTGCCGCTAAGACTGAAAGAGGAATCATATTCAAAATTCCGGGGATTAGTATTACCGAAATCAATAACAACATACCATGAATAATCGCAGATGCTTTGGTTTTACCACCAGACTGAATATTTGCCGAACTACGAACAATAACTTGGGTAATAGGAAGACCTCCAATTAGACCAGATAAGATATTTCCTGTTCCTTGTGCCAGGAGTTCTCTGTTTGTTGGTGTCACTCTTTTATCAGGATCTAAGTTATCCGTAGCCTCAACACATAATAGTGTTTCGAGACTCGCAACCAATGCGATAGTAAATGCCGTTACCCAAATGGCAGGATTAGTAATTGCCGCGAAGTTTGGCAAACTAAATTGTCCTAAGAATGAATCAAAATTTGTAGGAACTGGCACTTGAACTAAGTGCTCAGAAGAAATACCTAGTGTCTCCGAACTTCCCATCACAGCAAAGTATACTATCCCTAAAACTACGGTGACTAATGGCCCCTGGATAATCTTAAATATCTTTCCTTTCTTAGAAAGAACTTTGTCCCAAAGCAAGAGTATACTCAGACCCACTATAGCTATAAGAGTAGAACCCATATTTATATTTTCCAATATATAGCCAAGCTCTGAGAAAGTATTATGTCCATCTACTTGATTAAATGCAAAATCTCCTTCAGGGTCAGCATCATAACCAAAGAAATGAGGTATCTGCTTAAGTATAATGATAATACCGATTCCTGTAAGCATTCCTTTGATAACAGAAGAAGGAAAATAATATCCAATCACTCCTGCTTTGAGAATACCAAAAACGATCTGTATAATACCACCAAGAACTACGGCCAAAAGAAAATTTTCGAAACCACCTAAACTTCCAATTGCCGTCAAAACTATTGCTGCCAAACCAGCTGCTGGACCACTCACTCCTATTTGCGATCCACTCATCGCACCTACTACCACACCACCTACAATCCCAGCAATAAGGCCAGAAAATAATGGCGCTCCACTCGCCAATGCAATTCCTAAGCAGAGTGGCAATGCAACAAAAAAGACTACAATACTCGAAGGAATATCACTCTTCAAATTTGTAATCATGAAATTATTATTCGTATTCATATTATATTATTTTTTGATCTTTTTATTTGTACCGATTTCTAAAAATTAACAAATCCTATTAAGTTGATTTGATCTCTATTACTATTCGTCAAAAATTGATTCATGTATCCTAGTTCAATTTTCGCACTATCGAATAGTTTATAACCCAATCCACCATAAAGTCTATTCCGATCAAATGCATTCTGTTCTGCATTGATGAATATTTCATTATATGACGATAAATAAAACTGATCATCTATTGGATATGTTAGACCCAAGAAGTATCGAAATCGCATCTTAAAATCTTCTTCGACAAATCTTTGCTCTAACCTGTATCTATGCTGGACGTTTACTTTACTAATCGATTGTCTAGTAATAAATTGTTGAAAAATTCTATGCTCATTTACTACTATCTTATCTTCTCCAGATGTATAGTTCTCACTCCTAATGAAGCCATAGCCCATTAGTAGATTATTATTACCATCGGTTATATTCTTCCCTATCCCCGTTCTTAGGAGAAGTTGCTCAAGATCACCGATGGCATTGTAATTTCGATATTGCACTTCATGATGTAGATTCCACTGATTGTCTAACTTCTTATTTCCAATATAAATCAGCCAATTTCCCAAATCACTGTCTTGTGACACCGCTGTAAAAGGCATTAGTAATGCAATCATGATTATATACTTATACATAATGTAAATAGTTATACCAAAGGATAGAATACCCTCAGAAGAATTAAAAAATTGATGAAAAGCTAGATGTTCTCTGTGTATTTCGAAATACTACAATCTATAACTGTAGTAGTTATGAATCACAAACGAAATGACCGATAAATCAGCATCTACTTCTTGAGACAATAAATTAGAGTTTATATACCAAATGAATATTTATCTAAAGTCTGGTGGAGGCGAGTGAATTTCTCTAAGTGATTGAGACAACAGGGTAACATTGGAACATGGTAAATCCAAAACAGTCAATGACGATTCAAAGGAAGTGAAATCTACGTCTTCAAAGAGTTTATCTTCTTCAATCTTATCTTCTTTGCTCTCCTCGCTATTTTCGCTTTCGTTAGATTCGTCACTAGGCATTTCGTATTCCCATGCAATATCAACTTCCCATATACCCACATGAGAGGCTACCTCGCTGAAGAGTATAGCCGAGAAAAGTGTTACGAAGAACAATAATCGCATAATTTTCATTGTTTGAATCACAAATGTAAATAACTTTTAGACATAATAGTTTTACTATCACACATAAAAGTTTAAAATTTTTTCTAAATTGTATGAATTTCTTATTTAATCAAAAATGATTCACCTTGATAACAGGCATCAAATTCTCTCTAAACGACAGTCTATACAGTCGTGACCCTCAAGACACTGAGTTGGGTCAAAGGATACTAAAATATAGTATCATACTTATAGACGAGATAGGTCTAGAAAACTTTACATTTAAGAAATTAGCCGCCGAAATAGAGTCAACTGAAGCTTCGATGTACCGATATTTTGATAATAAACATCAATTGTTGCTATTTCTAACCTCCTGGTATTGGCAATGGGTGCAGTACTTGATCAGTATCCATACGCTCAATGTAGAAGACCCAAAACGTAGACTACAGATCATTATTAAGTCAATCATAAACGCTACATCTGAAAATGCGCTTACAGAGTATATTAATGAAAACCTTCTTCACAACATCATAATTAATGAAGGATCGAAAGCCTATCATACTCATGATGTAGATGAAGAGAATAAACATGGAATATTTTCGAGCTATAAGGAGCTTGCAGAGGTTATCGCACAGGCAATACTAGGCATCAATCCCAAATTTCCTTACCCTCACAGCTTGGCCAGTAATATGCTAGAGATGGCCAATAATCAAGTATACTTCGCACAACATCTACCTAAATTAACTGATATTAAGGTCCCAAAGGGTGATCTAAGTCAACTAGAAACTATGATGAAATACTTCGTAATGAAGTTAGTGAAGTAATTACAAAGGATATCTTTCTTGGATATAAATAAATTACTAGCAGCCTGTACATACGTCTACTAATTAAAGAGAGCCAGTTAATAATTTGGAAAAAATACAAATAGTTGATATCCAAACAGATTTTAATCTATTCAAATAAATTTATTTGAATAGATTAAATCATCAGTCAGAGTAAAATCACATTTATGATAGAAAGTAAAAAAACACTCAAGAACAGCTCATTACTCCTATCAGGTAGCTTAATACTATTCTCTATATCTAGTTTTATACAGAAACCATCCAAAACACCTGATAAACAAACATCAGCAAAAGAACTATCAGTAAGTAAAGCATCAGCGAACAGTAGCATCACTAAAAATTCAATTGATATTGCTCATCTACCGACCAATGAGAATTCAGGATTGAGCGATGGCACTAAAGCACCAATATCAATCGAATCTACATATACCAAAAACACGACGGAGTTCAAATTTAAATATACTCTGAATAAGCCAGCTAAGATATATATAATTGATCGTAGGCTAATGGAAATATCTGGACTGAGTTGTTCTAATAATCAGAGTGAATTATTAGGTATCAATGATGAGAAGGGCTACATATTCGTCATGGACAAATTAACTGGGAAAGTCAGCTCTACGTATGATTTTGGTAAAAATGGAGATTATGAAGGTATAGAGCAAGTAGGCAATATTATATATGTTGTCAACTCAAGTGGTAATATATTTGCATTTGACAAGGATACCGAAAAAACAGAAAAGATCAAACTCAAACTAAAATCTAAAAACGACGTAGAAGGATTAGGCTATATTCCGTCAGAAAATATGCTTACTCTAGCTTGTAAAGGCAGTGACACTTTAGGCAAAGAAACTAAAGATAATAAAGGTAGAAAGGCTATTTATTCTTATTCGCTTACTACTAATAAGTTAAACGAAGAACCATTATTGGTTATAACAGATGAAGAACTACTAAACGAATTAGACTCTTCTACTAACCTATTATCACAGTCTGTGCAAAAAAAACTTAAGAACAGGCTTAAGCAATTTTCACCATCTGGTATCGCTTACAATGAAAGTGAAGACTTATTCTACTTAGTGTCCTCACAGGGAAAAACTCTTATAGTTGTAAACCGATCCTCTGAAGTGATTCATATCGATTTCCTTAACTCTAGCGTCTATACCCAACCAGAAGGCATCTGCTTCGATTCTAGTGGAGATTTATTCATTAGTAATGAAGGACGAGGACTTATACCAAAGCTAGTTAGGTGTAGTCCAAATAATTAGAGTTTTTATTCTATTTTTTTAACTTATCTAAATACTTCGCTACAGCAACAATTTCCTCATTTTTGATTATTCCTTTGAATGGCGCCATAGTCCCTTTGCCAAAGTATATCTGTGCTACTCTTTGTTCAAGTGAAGCACTAGATTTAGATAATTTTTCTGCACCATTTAATTCCAAATTTCCTTTACGACCGTGACAGACAGCGCAATAATTTTTAAACATTTTCTTTGCATTTACAGCTTTTATCTTACTTGCATCTGAGGAAGCAATAAGACTTTTTGCTACGCGAATCTGTTCATCAGGTTGTCCAATTGCTTCAATTTCTATTTCAGAAGATACTACCCTTGTAGATTTTTTATCTGATTGAGTTCCACAAGCTACTATAGTGAATCCTACAACTACTATAGTCATGATACTATGTAATACTTTCATATACTTTATAATTCTCTTTTCATTATTAAATTAATTCAATTCTCAATATTTCATGCCGATATATTCTTCAGAGACATTGGTGAGATCTGTAAAGCCTTCTTTTTCCATAATCTTACATGCTCTAGTACTACGCATACCACCACGACAGTATATTATATACGGTTTCGATCTATCTAGTTTTGCGATATTATTTTTAAAATCCATGGAAGTAACATTCATTTCAAGAGCACCCTGGATTTTTCCGTGGGATGTCTCTGCAGGAGTGCGCACATCGATTAAAATAGCTTCACCTTCTGCATGCGCTTGTAATGCGTCTTTACCTGTTATCGACTTTACCTTCGAATTACGAATATCTAAAACTCTTCTGATGAGAAATAATACGGTGATTCCAAGTACTAAATATATTACCATTTTTATTTTTTTATAATACTCTCACAAAACCCAATGATTACTTATCCATAAATTCTAGAAAATCAACACGATGCCTTGACTGAGCGATCAACCCACTTTTCTCTAATTTCTTCATTAATCTTGATATGACTACTCTAGACGAATGCAAATCATTTGCGATTTCCTGATGAGTAATATCAAGTATAGCAGATTTAGTTATCCATGCCTTATCTCGAAGATATTTTCCAAGCCTTTCTTCTAAACTATTGAACACAATATTATCAATGGCAGAGACCATTTCATTGAGCCTGGAGTTATAGCTATCTAGGATAAAGTTTCTCCAAGATTTGTACTTCACCATCCATTCCTCCATGAAACTCACTGGAACAAAGAGTACTTCGGCAGTCGTCTCTGAGGTAGCTCTCACTGTCGATTTGGAAGCACGAGTACAACAATTCAGTGTCACCGCACAGGTATCGCCTAATTCTAAGTAATATAGAAGCAACTCCGCCCCGTCCTTATCTTCGGTCATGATCTTGACAGACCCTGAGATAACCAACGGAAGATGAGTAATTGTAGCACCTATGTCTACTAGAATTTTATTTTCCTCAAACTTCCTCAATTGTCCACTAGTACAAATCTCATTAATCAGCTCAGGTTCGAAGACAGAAGAAAACATCTCGTAAAAGCGGTTGTAACAATTAATATCGAATGGAATAAAATTCATCTTGTAATCTAAAGCTTTTCTAGTTATAAACATATAAGATCGTAACGAAGGGTCATTTACAGCATATTTCTATAAAACTATTAATACTCAAAATCCCTAATCCTTAAAATATTCGAGAAGTTGAGTTGTCGAAGCATCATGCTGCTCTATTTCAGATCCTTCTATATCCTTTAAGGTTTGCTCTGCTAGTTTTTTTCCCAATTCAACCCCCCATTGATCATAACTGAAGATATTCCAAATAATACCTTCGACAAAAATTTTATGTTCGAAAAGAGAAATCAATGCCCCCAAACTACTTGGTGTGAGTTTGTCAATAAGAATTATATTTGTCGGATTATTACCCTCAAACACTTTGAATGGAAGTAACGATTGGATTTCCACTTCCGACAAATTATTTTCTTCCAATTCGTTTCTTACTTCTTGAGCAGCTTTACCATTCATCAAAGCTTCTGTCTGCGCAAAGAAGTTGGCCATCAACTTATTATGATGATCTGTATTGCCAAACAGTGATTTTTTAAATCCGATAAAACTTGCAGGAATCAACTTTGTGCCTTGATGCATCAGTTGAAAAAAAGCATGTTGAGCATTGGTGCCTGGTTCACCCCAAACGATACTGCCTGATTGATAATTTATTCGATTCCCACACCGATCGACACTTTTCCCATTACTTTCCATAATACTTTGTTGGAGGTACGCGGAAAATCTGCTTAAATATTGAGTATATGGAATGACGGCTTCTGTCTCTGCACCATAAAAGTTGTTGTACCAAATGCTCAATAAAGCCAACACCACAGGAATATTATTGTCAAAGTCTTCATTTTTGAAATGCTCGTCCATTTTATTTGCTCCTTCTAGAAGCGCATCGAAATTTTCGAAACCAACTGCCAAAGCAATAGAAATACCTACGGCGCTCCAAAGAGAGAATCGTCCTCCTATCCAATCCCACATGGGAAAAACATTTGCTGGTAAAATTCCAAACTCCGATATTTTTGCTGCATTGGTAGATACTGCAGCAAAATGCCTTGCCACATCTTTTTCGGTGGCTGATTTTAAAAACCATTCTTTAATCGTTGTCGCATTGCTGAGTGTTTCTTGAGTGGTAAACGTCTTCGATACGATTACGAATAAAGTAGTTTCAGGATTCAAATCACGTAATACCTCCTGTACATGATCACCATCTACATTAGATACAAAATGAACATTAAGGTGATTCTTATAGTACTTTAAGGCTTCAGTTACCATGGCAGGTCCCAAGTCCGATCCTCCAATACCGATATTCACCACATCGGTAAATGATTTGCCTGAATATCCTTTGCACTCACCAGAAATAACAGAGTCCGTAAATTCTTTAATACGTCGTTTCACCTCATATACTTCATCAACAACGTCTACTCCTTTTACCATTAAGGTATCCGAGTATTTCGCTCGCAATGCCGTATGCAACACTGCGCGACCTTCAGTCTGATTAATCGCCTCAGCACCAAAGAATTTACCTATTGCATCCTTTAGATTAACCTCTTTTGTTAACTGTAATAATAATTGCATTGTTTTTCGATCAATTCTATTCTTAGAGTAGTCGACAAGAAAATCTTTCCATTGTATAGTAAAATCGGAAGCCCTATTAGCATCATTGCTAAATTGAGCCTTCATATGACGATCTTTAGTTTGATTATATCGCTCTGAGAGTTTTTTCCAAGCTTGAGTGGTAGTAGGGTCTATATTATACAAGGGCATTTTGCTGTCTTTAATGTTGGCAAATCCGATTTAATCACGAAAAATTAAAGTGTAAAATTATAGTATTTAGTGACTAAAGACGCAGAATATGAATTACATATTTCGAAAAAAGAAAGTAATGCGCGCCCTTAAGGTTAGTATGAAGAACTTGGATCAAATAGGTATGAGAGAATAATGGTTTTCCCAATTATATATTCCTTGCCATCATAAGTATTCTTTTCACTCGTTCCATTTGTCAAATTCTGTAAGTAATCTTACATTCGACTTCAATATAACTACAAAAGTGATAATCGAAGAGATATATGACTAACCTAACCACTGGACACGAGATACCTGCTACAGGCTTAAAAGGCCTAACCCAAAATTGGCGAGCAGATCTATTAGCGGCTATTAGCGTATCCCTAGTAGCTCTACCATTAGCTTTGGGAGTCGCTGTGGCGTCAGGTGTAGAACCTATTGCAGGTCTTATCTCAGCAATCATTGGTGGTATAGTAGTTACATTATACAGAGGTAGCCATCTAGCGATTAATGGACCCGCTGCAGGCTTGATAGCCGTTATATTGTCAGCCATAGCCAGCTTAGATGATGGCAGCGGCAATGCCTTTAATTATGTACTGGCAGCTACGGTAGTTGCGGGAGGAATCCAAGTTCTCTTAGGCATCTTTCGTCTTGGATTTATTGCCGAGAGCATACCATCTTCCGTAATTACTGGTATTATGGTAGCTATAGGTGTAATAATTTTCACTAGCCAAATCTATGTGGCTACAGGTATCAAATCAATAGAAGGTAATACAATAGAAAAGCTTACTGGAATATTGGATCATATTGGAGAATTCAACCCATTCATTTTGATAATATCTGTAATTGGCATTTTGATGTTGATCATTCTACCCAAGATGCAGTCTAGATTATTTCATTTCTTACCTGCATCTCTATGGGTATTGATTGTATCTATTCCATTGGTGTATCTATTCAATTTTTTGAGATCTCATGATCTAAGTTTCTTTGGTAGACCATTCCATGTGGGACCAGAGTTTTTGATCAAAATGCCTGACGATCTCTCTAATATGATTATGTATCCAGATTTCAGTATGTCTCATACTCTAGAGTTTTGGATAGCAGTGATATCGATTACACTTATTGCGTCTATTCAAACCTTGGCTATGGCTAAGGCTGTGGACAAATTAGATCCATACAAAAGAAAGACACAACTCAATAAAGATCTTATAGGTATTGGAATCGGTACTATGGTCTGTGGTGCCATTGGTGGATTACCTATCATAACAGTTGTGGTACGTAGTACTGTTAATATCACCAATCATGCAAAGACTAAATGGTCTAACTTTTATCATGGTATACTATTAATCATTTTTCTGTTTCTACTCACCCCCGTCATACAAATGATACCTTATGCAGCGTTAGCCGCTATTTTGGTATACATAGGATTTAGATTGGCTTCTCCCTCCGTTTTTGTGAAAATTTACAATGAAGGTCTTGAGCAGCTATTATTCATGCTAGTGACATTAATTATCACTCTATACACTAATTTACTTTGGGGAATTATAGCCGGAACACTATTCACTTTATTGGTACAGATACTTTTAGCTAGACTGCCTATTTCTAAATTCTTTTCCTTATCAGCTAACTCCGATACTAATATGATGATAGACAAAGAAGGGACACATCATATAAAAGTTAAAGGAGTGGCCAATTTCTTATCGATTCACAAGTTAATGTCTTTAGTAAAGGATATTCCTTCTGGCAGAAATCTACATATTGATTTGTCAGATACTCGACTTGTAGGTCTTACCTATCAAGATAATCTATTTGAATATATAGACAACTATAGAAGTGAAGGAGGTACGGTGATTATCAGCGGAATAGACAATCATGTCTCCTCTTCCAACCATCGTAAGGCACTAAAAATTTCTCTTGATAATAAACAAGTACAATTGTCACCTAGGCAAACCAGATTACAAACGCTTGCCCAAGAAAATAAATACACTTTCGATATTCTTCCTGATCAAGATACGCAAGAATTAAGGCGATTCAAATTCTTTGAACTTAGACCAATAGAAAGAAAATCTAATGTACTCTCTGGAAGATTTGAAAGTACGGAAAACAATTGGGAAATCGCTGATATAATATTTAATGAAGGTGCATCATTTACTGCCGAAGTGTTTTATTCTACCCTCATGACCATCAAAATCAATAACGAGATACCAAAGTTTATGATGGAGAAAGAAGGTTTTGTAGAAAAGCTATTTGACAGGGTAATGGCCTTTACTGGATACAAGGATATTGATTTCAAGATGTATACTAAGTTCTCTAATAAGTTTCTACTTATGGGAGATGATGAAGCAATGATCAGAGTATTCTTTACACCGAGATTAATAACATTCTTTGAAGAAGAATCGATCTTTCATGTAGAGAGTAATGGGAAAAATTTACTTATTTTTTCTAAGATAAAATTAGCTCGTACAGATGAAACTCAAAATCTACTCGCCTTTGGTGAGCGACTGATTCAAGAATTGACAATAGTCTACAATGAAAATAAAGGCTTGATGTAAAACTTTTATAATCGTTATAAACTATTAATTTTACGGAGTAGCAAAATCTACCTCATATTATTTAGAAAACTCAGGATCAGATAATCTTTGATCAAAGTTTTCTATGTCCATAGAATCGATATTCTTTAAGTAGTAGTTAGTTGTTTGCATTATTATTTATTTCACATTCACTTACAACTATAATCCCTTTCTCTTCATATAATGATCAGCTGCACGTGCAGCCAATGCCATATAAGTCAATGAAGGATTTTGATAAGAGGTAGACGTCATACATGCTCCATCCGATACATAAAGATTGTCGACGGTGTGTACTTGATTGTATGCATTGAGTATTGAAGTCTCGGGATCCTTGCCCATACGTGCACCTCCCATTTCGTGAATATCTAGTCCAGGCGCTTGTCCAGTATCTATTCTTTCCACATTTGTAAAGCCTGCTTTCTCATATATCTGCTCCCATTCTTGATAGAAGTGTTCCATCATTTTCTCGTCGTTATCATCATAACCAACATTGAATTTAATTAATGGAATTCCATATTGATCAACCCGTGAAGAGTCAAGCGAAATACTATTAGATTCTTTGGGTAATGTTTCACCCATCATCATCGATACGACAGACCAAGGTTTATAATTTTTATCCTTCAGAAGATCATTTACTAGCTCAGTTCCGATTGCTTTGATTTCCTGCTTGCGATACCTAGCAGTATATATAGCTACACCATAAGCTCCCTTAAAACCATCTTTGTCTTTATTAAGATTGACATACCTAGGCATATACTCATTGGTAGGCGATCTTCCTTCTTTAACCTTATCTTCGAAACCAGGACATGTTGCTGAGAGTAGTGCCCTATAATTGTGGAATCCAAAATACTTGCCAAGCAAGCCATTGTCGTTTCCTAAGCCATTTGGATATCTTTTGGATTTAGAATTGAGTAATATCGCCGTAGAATTAATTGCCCCTGCGTTGAGAAAGACAACATTGGAAAAATACTTAGTTTGTACTTTGGTAATTGCATCGATGACATTGACTCCTATCGCCTTTCCAGTCGCATCGTCATATAATATAGAGTGCACTACACTATTTGCTTTCAGTGTAAAATTACCTGTTCGATGTGCCCATGGTATCGTCGATGAATTAGCACTAAAATAACCTCCAAAAGGACAACCTCTCTCGCAGGTTGTTCTATTTTGACATTGGCCTCTACCTTGCTCTCTATGTATTTCTTGTGGATCTGTAAGGTGAGCACATCTAGCATATATTACGTGTCGATCGTTATAGTTTTCCTTGACAACGCGTTGTAGATGTTTTCCCACAACTGACATTTCCATCGGCGGTTGGAACTCTCCATCTGGCAAAACATCTAATCCGTCTTTTTCTCCAGATATACCTACAAATTTTTCAACATAACTATACCATGGTGCTATATCCTTATAGGAGATAGGCCATGATATACCGAATCTATTAGTGTCTGGAGTGCTGAAATCATACTTACTCCATCGCTGTGTTTGTCTTGCCCATATTAGCGACTTACCTCCTACTTGATATCCTTTGATCCAATCAAAAGGCTTGGTCTGTAAATATGGCTGCACATCATCTTGCGCAAAAAAGTGTGTAGCTCCATCTCTATAGGCATAACATTTACTGGCTATTGGATTGGCCTTAGTATGCTCGGCACTCATAGCTCCTCTGAATTCAAATTCCCATGGGAACTTACCAGCTGTAGGATAATCTCTTAGATGCTTTACCTCCGGACCACGGTCTAGCATAAGAGTTTTAATACCCTTATCGCAAAGCTCTTTAGCCACCCAGCTACCACTCATACCTGCACCGATTACGATCGCTTCATATCTATTGTCACTCATGGTTCAGATTTTTGAGTTCTGTCACTAATACATCTCCAAGGAATCTACCAGGAACCATCTCATAGTAATTTACTTTACGCTGATAATATTCTGTGGTTGTGAGATACTGTATAGTTTTAGACTTAATTGTATCAAACACCATGTATACAGCTGGACTAGCTACTAATCTTTTCTCGTTAAACTCTATGAACAAGACATGCTTTTCTTCATCTTTCATCACACTATATTTTTTTCCCGTCAGCATGGCTATTTCGATATCAAATGATTTGTAACCCTTTATAAACAATTCTCGATTCTCTGCATTCAATATCTTATCTACATTATTAAGTATAAATGGTAAAGCTGTATGATCTTTGAGCTTTGTAATCATTTGAAAAGGCAATATCAATTTAGATAAATCATCCAATAAATCTAAGTGCTCAGACTTCGCTTGTACATATTTTAGATTAAGAAGCTTGACCGCTTCATACTTATCTCTACATGAGTATATTACTCCTGTTCCCAGTGAGAAAAGTATGAGATTATGTATTGCCTTTCTTCTTTTCATGGTCTGAATATAAGAATATTCAGATTTCTTTTGGGGAATTACTTCTTTCAATTCAAGCAATAAATATCATCTTGCTAATCCATATTCCCTTTACTTCTTCTATTACCAATACTATCACCACTTACTTATCTTCTTATATCAATTGCAACTATCTCTTTCGATGAAGTCCAATAAATCATACTACTGTTTGCAATTAGATATCATTCAAACTAACCAGTCAAAGTCAATTTTCTATTTATTTCAATATTCTAAGGTTTCGATTATTTATAACTTTAGGTAAATGCAACTTAATAAAATACAAAACCCAACAAATGCCTATTACGCTATAAGTATTCCTATACTTGCTTGAAAAAAATACTGTAGATCACAACAATTATGAATATCAATATAATCTTACTTATTATTCAGGCATTAATTGGAAGTCAAACTTTCACTTTACAAAATGGTGATCTACTCTTCCAAGATAGTGACTGTGGTGAATTCTGCGATGCCATAGAGAAAGTTACTGAAGGATATGAAGGTGCTAATCTCTCTCATATAGGCATGGTTATACTAAGTAAAGACGGTCCACAAGTCATAGAAGCAACTACAAAAGGCGTAGTGATGACAGATCTAAAGAAATTCTTGAGCAGATCAAATGACAAAAATGGAGATTCCAAAGTGATCGTCGGCCGAGTAAATGAAACTCATTCCGAGCTTATACCTGATGCTGTGCAATATGCACAATCTCTACTAGGAAAGAAGTACGATCACGTATTTGATATTAAAAACAATACCTATTATTGCTCAGAACTAGTCTATGAATCATTTAAATATGCTAATGACGGGAAAGAGCTATTTCAGCTATATCCTATGACATTTATAGATCCAGAAACTAAAGAGACTTTTAGAATTTGGTCTAATTACTACAATGAATTAGGAAAATCTATACCAGAAGGAAAGCTTGGACTTAATCCTGGTGGTATTTCTCTTTCCTCAAAAATAAGAATTGTGCATATGTATGGTATGCCTAGTGGAATGGTGAAAGAGTAAGTTTCATTAGGCAGTTCTCAGTGCTCAATGCTTTTTACCCCAATCCACCATAGTAGTATCAGCAGCCTATCAGTTTAAGAAATCTGGAATGTTCGACCATCTTGTCTTCTTCTCCTTATTCTATATACCCCACTTCAAACCTACAAATAACGTTCGTGGTTGTGCTGGACCAAATACAAAATTACTATCTCTATTCTTACCGATATCGAATGTCTCTTGATAGTTATTTAATAAGTTTTTGACACCGCCATAGATCTCTATATTTGTCTCTGTCGATATAGGCAGTGAATATCCAATCTTTGTACTTATTTCAGAAAATGGTGAAGACGTGACGATCTCATCCACCAACTGATTAGGTGCTCCTGCAAAATGTGGTACAATCATAGTTCCAGTATAAACATAATTAATATTAGCACTCAATCGACTATTAGGATTGAAAGATAAGTTTGCAAATCCATATACATTTGGCGTTCTTATAAAATCTCTTACGCCTTCTACTTCATCAATATATTGAACCACATTGTCGAATTGACTTGCCTGAATCGTAAGACCTGTTTCTAATTGCACTTTTCTATCGTAATTGGCTCTTAACTCTATAGTCGATCCTCTAACGGTCGCACCTTGGTCATTTCTTTTTTCAAATAATTCGCCAAACCCATCTTGTCCAATAGGTACTAAAGTAAATGCATTATTGAGCTGAGTGTAAAAACCTTCAACCGTAAATCCAGCTACCCAATGTTCTGAAGGCCTATCATAATTCAGTGATACATTATAACTCTTTGAAGTTTCTTTTGTCAGGTCATCGGAAATTTGAACTCTCGATATTCCGCCTCCAGCGAATGCAATATGTAGATCTGTATCAAATGCTTGCGGAGCTCTAAATCCTGTTCCATAGCTCCCTCTCAACTGAGTATTATCTTTGTACTTATATAGTAATGACAGTCTTGGACTAGCTACTATTCCGTCTACTAAATTATGTTTGTCTATACGAACACCAGAAAGCAAATTAAGCGATGGTAATACTTCCCAATCGCTTTGTACAAATGTACCAAAGTCTTTAGTTACTTGATCAATCAAATAATTGTAGGCACCTATTTCATCAAATGTATCATCAACCAAATATTCGCTTCCAAAAGTCAATGCATTAGATCCACCCAAAAAGTCATTTAAATTATGATTAATTTGAATTCCACCTTGCATTGTTTTAGTCAGTGACGTACCATATGGCGGAGCAGATAAGTGATTGGCATAAGCTAATTTGTCCTCCTCATCAGGAAAGATACCTGTGTAATGATCTCTAGCTGTATTTTGCCATGCGGCAAAGGTAATCAGATTAGTATTATCATTATTAAAATTGATCTGATAATCTGCACTAGCCATCCATACATTATGTGTCCTTTCTTCAGATTGTAATGCAAGGTGTGCCGCTCCATCTACCATCTCTCCTCCGTATCTATATTCGTTGAGATTAGATAAACTGACTTCTATTTTTTGATTTTCTGAAGGCAGAAAAAATGCACTCGCACCTACAGAAGTATTTTTGATTTCAGGTATCTCAGAAAAATTATCCGCGTTTTGGTCGTAAGCTTCTCGTTCTCTCCGATTGAGAAATAAAGAAATACCACTCTTCTTGCTTTTACTTATTGAAGTACTATTGGCATTGAACATATAATCGCTAGCTACACCATTCATGTTTTGGTACAAAGAATTGGTACTAAAGCTATTCACTTTCGGTATCTTAGTTATCACATTCACTGTACCTCCGATAGCACTGGATCCATATAGTGACGATCCTCCACCTCTGATAATTTCAATGTTATCAATCATATTTACTGGTATCTGCTCTAGCCCGTACAATCCTGTAAGAGGACTAAAAATCGGTCTGCCATTGATAAGAATCTGTGAGTATCCTCCGGCTAGGCCATTCATACGAAGCTGAGTATAATTACAAGTCTGGCAATCTGTCTCTACTCTTAATCCTGACTGAAATCTTAATCCCTCTGATAGATTACATGCTTGCACATTATCTAATGTCTTACTATCTATTACATTTACGATGACAGCTGATTTCGTTTGTCTCTTAAAGGTCTTAGTGCCAGTCACTACTACTTCATCAAACACTAAAAAATCTGACTCCATATTGATCGCTAAACGTTTTCTTACATCAAAGGGAACATCTATGTAAAGAGATACATTTTTATATCCTACATAACTTACCTCTAATTGGTGAGGTCCACTAGATACATTAAGAAATTCGAACTTTCCATCACTATCTGTCTGTGTAAAATATAAATTATCTAAAATTACATTAACAAACTCTAAATTACCATTTGAAGAACTTACAAGACCTACAATTTTATTCTGAGCATTTGTCAATACAGGTAACAGAAAGCATATTAGTAACGCAAATAAATAAAAATGTGTTGTTTTAATATATTTCATATCGCAAAAGTAATTTGTTAGATTATATCAAACAAATAAATTGACCGTTCTTTTATATATTTGATAATGAATCTCCAAATATGGCAACTCAGACTAAAGAAAATTATCTCAAGGCAATCTACTTTCTAAACCTCACAAATGAAGCAGTGACTGTTACTGCACTTGGTAAGGAAATGAATGTAAGCAAGCCCACTGTTAACAATATGGTTAAGAAATTAACTGTAAATGGATGGATCGAATATGAGAAGTACAAACCTATCAAACTTACGAAGTTAGGTGGTTTAGCTGCTGCACTTATCATTCGTAAGCATAGACTTACAGAGATGTTTCTGGTACAGATCATGGGATTTGGATGGGAAGAGGTACATAATATCGCTGAAGAAATGGAACATCTCAAAACTGATGGTCTCTTTGATCGAATGGATGAAATTCTTGGTTATCCATCTACAGATCCACATGGTTCGCCTATTCCAGATAAAAATGGTGAATTTAAAAGAAAAAGTTATAACACCTTGTCCTCATTCTCTACCGGAAGCGAAATTATTCTTCGGGCTGTAGGTGATAGTTCTGCTTCCCTTCTCACTATGCTTAATGAAAAAAACATCACTCTCGGTACAACCTTCAACATCTCTAAGGTTGAAGACTTCGATAAAACTATGATAGTAAGCTACGGTAAGGAGAGAAATATATCGCTTAGCCATGAAGTTTGCAAGCGATTGTTGGTAGAGACAGTTTAAAAAGATAATTGCCTAAAAAAATCACCAATCCTAATCATCAAGACATAATCAATCTACCATTTTACTAATCCTCAGTCTTTTAATTAAAATAGAAGAAATAACCATAATAAAACAAAGTAATGTTAGCTATTCACCTCTTTTCCGGAAAGATCTAGTTAAACTCTCTAATAGGTCCTACAACTTATATTAGCTATACTGCACAACATGAATCTTCCTTACATCTACAGTATTTTCTATTGTACAAATGGAGCGCTGCAAGACTCATCGCAGGAATATAGATTGCCGCATGAGGAATGGGTAATAAATGAAAAAAGTTGTTAATAACTAAAATTGCTAATGCTACCCAAGTGACGTATAATATAGTAGGCATAAACTCTAAACTAGTAGCCTTAGCTGTATAACGAATTGCCACAATAGATATAAATAGAAATAGAAAGTCTATAATCTTCCACCACAAAGGACCAATTTCTGAACAAGCCACAGAAGAAGTGGCATGAACCGCAAATAGGAATGGAGTGAGCAGACAGTGCAACATACATAAGGTACTTGATGTGGCTCCTATGATATCTGTATATGACCTATATAAATTAAAACTTTTTGATTCGTTCATTAATATTTTATTTCAGAAGTGATTTTATTAAATATTAAATACATTGAGTAAACAATTTCTCTAAACTCGCTCGCTCAAGATTCTTTCCTATCATGATTATTTTACTATCTTTTTTTTCTGGCTCTTTCCATTTTCTAACTTTATCAATATCCAGTCTTGATCCGACTGACTGTATCAAATGTTGATCCTCAGATTGATTGACCCAAATTAAACCTTTCATCCGATAAAGACCTTTTGATTGAAACATCAGATAACCTAACATTCTTATATGAAGCTTCCGCATATCAAATGGTTTATCAAATTTGAATGTATGTGATACTACGTCTGAATGACTATGATGATGGTGAGCAAGTGGTGTCGATACGGGAAATTGACTATCGACAATATCACTTATTTTTTGATTTGACACCTCTTGTTCCTCTATATTATCAAATATATTTCGATCGTATTTGACAATTGGGTATTCACCTTGTTTTCCATGAAAAATTTCACATAAAGGATTAAGATTTTTTAACTTTTTAGAAAGAGATAGTAAATATTCTTCGCTAACTAAATCTGTTTTATTTATCAAAAGGATGTCACTGAAGGTTATTTGATGTATCGCCTCAATCGTTTCTTCTAATTGATCTTCTATCAATTCTGCATCTACCAGACATACGATAGCGGTAAGCGGAAACTGTTTTTTTACAGCAGGATTAGTCAAAAACGGTGCAGCTATACCTCTGGGATCGGCCATTCCTGTTGCCTCTATAACTAGCTTGTCATACTCATCGCTTCTAGTATAGAGCGTATTCAGTATATCATATAGATTGTCATTTAGGGTGCAACATAGACATCCATTATTGAGCTCTATAACGTCGTCTTCAGCTCTCAGTATCAATTCACTATCTATACTTTCTTTTCCAAACTCATTTTCGATTATGGCATACTTCGTCTCACCAGCATTTTCTAAAATATGATTCAAATATGTGGTCTTCCCTGATCCCAGAAATCCAGTAAGTATTATTGTTGGTTTGCTGGAGACATTTGATTTAGATTCAGACATTTTCTTGTTATTCTATATTATTCTTTTATTCTAGATTTCCTATTTCAAGGCATTTACAAACAAAAGTTTGCTGCAAATATAAAGTCCATTTTTATATTAATGCAACAATGTTGCATTATAAAATAATTATTATATTTACTTCTTGGGGATGTTTCACGAGAATGCATCATTCATTTAATCTAAATTTCAATTATTTTATTTTGAAAAAAATAAGCTCCTCTTTTTATTTAGTCTTCTAACGTTGGAGATGGTCATTACTAGTTGTGAAAATAATGAAGATGATCACGATCATTTTAAAAAAATAACCTCTAAATAGAGGCTCTTCTTAATAATATCAATAATGATTCAAACGAATAATCTTACGTTCCAATATCAAGGACAACCGCTTATTTCATTCCCAGACTTCAAAGTAAAAGGAAGTGAAGCTTTATTAATTTGTGGAGAATCTGGTTGTGGCAAGACGACATTGTTGCATTTACTAGCTGGGCTACGCCAGTCATTAAGTGGAGAAATTAAAATAGGGGAAGATAAGACTTCTGCTTTCCAAGCTTCAAAAATGGACCAATTCAGAGGTGAAAATATAGGAATTGTCTATCAAAATTCGTACTTCATCGAGTCCTTGTCGGTTTTAGATAATTTATTGATTTCTCCGTATTCAGCTGATAGAGAGAGAGCCATGATTATAGCTGAACGTTTAAATATAAGTGACATACTATTACGAAAGCCTAATAGATTGAGTGTTGGACAACAACAAAGAGCAACAATAGCAAGAGCTGTAATGAATAGTCCAAAATTATTATTAGCCGATGAGCCCACTAGTGCTTTGGATAACAAAAATTGCAAGCAAGTCATCAATCTACTCTTGGAGGAAGCCAATTCGAATAATGCTGCTCTTGTAATAGTTACACATGATGACCGTTTACGCTCTGAGATAAGCGCATGTATCGATTTGAATTCATATATCAATTAATTTATACTGAAATGCTTTGGAAAATAGCTTGGAAAAACATTATTCATAAACCTCTTAATACCTCACTGTGTGTTTGCCTACTTATTTTTGGAGTAGCCATAATCTCATTATTACTTTTGATTCAACATCAATTGGAACAAAAATTTGAAAGAGATCTACAAAATATTGACGTAGTAATAGGTGCTAAAGGCAGTCCGCTGCAACTCGTACTTTCTGCTATTTACCATCTAGATGCACCAACTGGAAATATCAAGTTAGAGGAAGCCCGCAAAATTATGAAAAATCCATATGTAAAAGAGGCAATTCCTTTGGCGTTTGGTGATTCTTATATGGGGTTTCGAATTCTAGGTACTACTGAAGACTACTTAAATAAATATAACGCCAAATTTTTAAGTGGATCAATCTTCTCTAAATCTATGGAAGCAATTATAGGGTCTGATGTTGCTCTAAGATCTGGAGGACAAATTGGATCAACTTTCATGGGTACTCATGGAGATTCGAAAGGAGGACATATTCATGAAAATCACCCTTACACGGTAGTAGGTATTTTAAAAAAGACAAATACAGTTTTAGATCAACTAGTTCTGACCAATATTGAAAGCGTATGGCAAGTACACTCACAAGAAAATGCGCATCAATCTCAGCTAGACACTATACACGCAAGTAGTCTGGATTTTGACCATGACCACAAGCATACGCATGATCACGAGCATACCGACCATATAATAACGGCCGACAGCATGGAAATTACAGCGATATTGCTACAATACAAATCAAAGATGTCGGCTCTTAACATGCCAAGAATCATTAATGAACAAACAAATATGCAAGCTGTATTGCCCGCCCTAGAAATAAATCGATTGTTTTATATGCTAGGAATAGGAGCAACTACTTTAAAGTTTATTGCAGGTGGTATCATGCTAATGGCTGGATTTAGTGTCTTCTTTGTATTGTACGGTCGATTGCGAGAACGCAAGTATGAATTAGCATTGATGAGATCTGTAGGGTATCAACCAAGACATTTATTTAGTCTACTAGTTTTGGAGGGTGTAATATTAGCTGCTTTAGGATATGTCATAGGATGGATACTAAGTCGGATTGCTATTCATTTTATAAATCAACAAGCAGAAAATAATCATAATCTTCAATTTGGAAAAGAATGGATTCCAGGCGAAGAGTTTTTATTAATACTAACATTTCTAATTGGTATTATATCTGCTCTAATACCTGCTTGGCAAGCTATGCGCCTTGACGTATCAGAAATTATATCAGAAAAATAAATATTGCATGAAAAGAATCTTAAGAATTATTCTTTTTTCAATTTTAGTAATCTTCATATTCACACAATTCAAAGTTGTTAATCTTTTAGCAAATGGTAAATTGAATAATGATAATCGAGCTACGTTAATAGGCAATGAAGAAATTTTGAGCTCAGAAAACAACTCTGACAAGAATTACTATTACATTTATGATACAGTGTATCGATGGAATGACCAAGAGTTAAAAATGAATATTTCTGATGGGTTACCAGAAATTATTTCAAACCCAATTGACAGCTTAACCATAAAAGACCGATTAGCAGAATCAATTGAGTTGGAGTGGGAGATTTTAATGGATATCGAATACAAAATTCGATATTACAAAGATTTGGATTTGGAAATATACTCACCCATTTTTAACGAAAAATTAAAATCTCTTGATGGTAAAGAAGTAGTTATAGAAGGATTTGTTATTCCTTTTGATGAAGAAGGCGATATTATTAGTTTATCTTTTAATCCATATGCTTCTTGCTTTTTTTGTGGAAAAGCAAGTCCTGCCTCAATAATCAGCATGCAGTTAAAAAGTAAAACAAGTCGTTATAAAATAGACGACTTCAAAAAATTCAAAGGAATTTTATATTTAAATTATGATGATCCTGAAGAATTCTATTATGTATTGAAAGATGCAGAAGAGAATTAATACTTCTGCCATGACGATCAATATGGTATAACTTTTACCTCCAAAAGGAAAAAAATTAGTATTTCTAGTAAAAAATAAGTTTGGAATTTACATTGTAGAAATAAACGTATTGCTTCACATAGATTTTATACATCAGCTACAAAAGAACAAAAGCCCCACTATAATATGGAGCTTTCGTGAACTTTTGTGATCCCATCAGGATTCGAACCTGAGACCTGCTCATTAGAAGTGAGCTGCTCTATCCAGCTGAGCTATGGAACCATTTTTTCTTTTATGTTTTTCAACGCGCGCAAATTTAGTCGATTAATACTTAATTTCAAAACATCGAACCATAAAAATTGTCGTCAAAAAAAAGACAACTTAAACACGTAACAACCAATAACTTACAACTCCCATCCGATGACATTTCTTCTATTTCCAAAAGTAGAATTCCTCTAAAGCCTTAAAAAACAATAGCAGAGTTAAGTCCTAACCAAAGCAATAACTTTCTATGAAAGCAAATAGATCGGTATAACAAGAACAATTTGTCTTGATAAGTCTTAATATATCTACATCTAGTTATATGAAGAAACAACATCTACCGAGTAAAACATGCCCCGTTTGTGGTCTACCATTTTCGTGGAGAAAGAAATGGGCAAAAATATGGAACGAAGTCAAATACTGTAGTGAAAGGTGTAGGTACAAAAAGAAAAAAAATACTAAAAATGGCTAACATAAACTACAAAACCCTACGGCTAATATTGGGCGACCAACTCAATCAAAAACACTCTTGGTACAATACTGTGGATGATACCGTAATTTACTTCCTCGCAGAAATGAGGCAAGAAACGGATTATACCACCCATCACATTCAAAAAGTAATTGCATTTTTCAGTAGTATGCGAAACATGGCTTCAAAGCTCAGAGAGAAGGGCCATAAAGTTATATACTACCAATTAGATGACCAATCTAATTCTCAATCCTTGACCACTAACTTAAATCAAATAATTAAAAAATATGATATTGATCTTTTTGAATACCAACTCCCAGATGAATACAGATTAGACATTCAATTACAATCCTTTTCATCTTCCCTTCAGATAAGTTCTAACTGTGTGGATACTGAGCATTTTCTCACTAGTAGAGATTATCTGAGTAAATTCTTCGATGGCAAGAAACAGTACGTTATGGAATACTTCTACCGGCAAATAAGAAAAAAGTTTAACATCTTAATAGACGATATAGGGGAGCCTCAAGGTGGCCAATGGAACTTTGATAAATCCAATAGAAAAAAATGGAATACAAAAGATCCAATCCCTCCTATTTATACTACAAATAAAAATGTCTCTGGCCTTGTCCAACTTATACAAAGCGCTGGAGTAAAAACTATTGGCAACATTGACGCAAAAGCGTTTCACTGGCCTACTAGTTACGAAGAATCTAAAGCCACTTTGGATTATTTCTGCAAGCACTTACTTATTCATTTTGGTGATTACCAAGATGCATTGCATACAGAGCAGAGATTCTTATTTCACAGTAGATTATCATTCTCTATGAATAGTAAGATGCTTCATCCACTAGAGGTAGTCAATACTGTAATTGAATATTGGCAAAAGCACCAAGCTAAAATAGACATATCCCAAGTAGAAGGATTTGTTAGACAGATCATAGGATGGAGAGAATATATGCGTGGAATATATTGGATGCAAATGCCGGAATATGCAACGCTCAATAAATTAAACAATACCAACTCCCTACCCGATTTCTATTGGACAGGAAAAACAAAAATGAATTGCTTGCAAAAATCTATTCAACAAAGTCTAGACGAATCATACGCACATCATATCCAACGATTAATGATTACAGGTAACTTTGCATTACTAGCCCAAGTTAATCCAGACTACGTAGATGAATGGTACTTAGGCATATATATAGATGCTATAGAGTGGGTAGAAATCACTAACACTCGAGGTATGAGCCAATGGGCTGATGGTGGTATTGTGGCTACCAAGCCCTATGTTTCTAGCGGAAGTTATATAAATAAAATGAGTAACTATTGCAAGGAATGCCATTATAATGTAAAGCATAAAACGGAAGAAGATGCGTGTCCTTTTAATTCGCTTTATTGGAATTTTTTGGATGATAAAAAAGAGTATTTCCAACGCAATAATCGAATGTCGATGATGATGCGTCTATTAGAAAAAATGGATGGAGCTCAATTAGCTGACATGAAGACTAGAGCATACTCAATCATAGAGAATCCTGACGCATATTGATATGAAAGAAAGCATCAATATAGTTTGGCTTAAAAGAGATTTAAGACTAATAGATAACGAAGCCATACATAATGCTCTTTCTAAGCCATTGAAGGTACTACTAATTTATATATTAGAACCTTCGATAGAAAATGACATCCATTATTCAAAGCGACATTTTAGGTTTATTAAGCAGTCAATATTGGAAATGAATAGCCTCCTCGCTGAGTATAATACAGAGATCCTTGCTATTCATGGTGATGTAATACAGAGTTTACAAAGTATTAACGACTACTATAAAATTTCGAATATTTTTTCTCATCAAGAAACCGGAATAAAAATTACTTACGATCGAGATAAAGCGGTAGCCAAATACTGCAAAAATAAAAACATTAAATGGATCGAAAATATTAATAATGGAGTATTCAGGGGTATAACTAATCGAAAAAAATGGAGACGAAAGTGGGAGGAATATATGTCACAACCTATTCATTTATTTGAACCTCAGAAAGGTGACTTTGTAGAGACAGAATCGCTCCTATTATTAAACCAAGTATTGCCTAAAGTAAATTTTATCATCGAATCAAATCCTAATTTTCAAGTAGGTGGTACTTTAGTGGGTATAAGATACTTGCAATCTTTTCTTACTGATAGGTACCTGAATTATGCAAAACACATATCTAAGCCTGATCTAGGCCGAAAAAGCTGCAGTCGTTTGTCACCTTATATTGCTTGGGGTTGCCTATCTATTCGCCAAGTATGGCAATATGCCAAAGCCATGCGCCAAAAAGGAAAAAGTAAACGAAATATTGATGGATTTACTTCTAGACTCAGATGGCAAGCCCATTTCATTCAAAAATTTGAAATGGAAAGTCGAATGGAATTTGAAAGTATTAATAGAGGATATCACAGCTTACAGAAAAAAAGAAACGATATATATTTTCAGGCTTGGCAAAGCGGAAATACAGGTTTCCCACTCGTTGATGCCTGTATGAGGTGCTTAAATACTACGGGATATCTTAATTTTCGAATGAGAGCTTTATCATTATCTTTTTTTACTCACAATCTATGGCAGCCTTGGCAAACAGCAGCAAAGCATTTAGCAAAAGTATTTCTCGATTTCGAACCAGGCATACATTTTCCTCAGATACAAATGCAAGCGGGTGAGACAGGTATCAATATGCTTCGTATATATAATCCAATACTCAACTCTGAAAAACACGATCCCAATGGACTATTTATTAAGAAGTGGTGCCCAGAACTAAATAAAATACCTATTAATTTCCTACATGAACCTTGGAAAATGACATCAATGGATCAAAGTTTTTGTGGCATTATAATCGGTAAAGATTACCCTTCTCCAATTGTTGATATAGTTCAAACACGCAAATATGCCAGCGATATGCTTTGGGCAATGAAAGATGATCCTATAGTCATCGGTGAAAGCCGAAGAATCCTTGGAAAACATACGCTAGACAATCGACATAATTTTGATTAGTCCATTCCATAAACCCTCTAGGAATATTTTTGTTACAATAGCTATGTCGAAAAAAATTTATCAAGGTCTAACGGATAGAGATGTTAATCGTATAGTCGAAATGGCTTGGGAAGATCGTACTACATTTGACTCAATAGAAGATCAATTTGGTCTCAAAGAAGCTGATGTAATCAAGCTAATGAAACGTGAAATGAAGCTTTCAAGTTGGAAAATGTGGAGGGAGCGTGTACAAGGTCGTAAAACGAAACATGCTGCTAAACGTGATTTTAAAGAGGGTAGGCATAAATGTAGTAGGCAACGTCAAATCAGTAATAATAAAATCAGCAAGCGATAAAATCAACCTATCTGCTTGTGACTTGGTATAATATTTTACAAGAACTATATTTGTCACTATGAGCGCTATAACATTTATCATCATTATGCTTTCTACGGCTTTCGCAATGGAGTTTGTAGCATTTCTAGCACATAAATACCTAATGCATGGCTTTCTTTGGAGTTGGCACCATGATCATCATAATCCAAATGAAGTAGAAGGCTTCTTTGAGAAAAACGATCTGTTTTTCTTAATATTTGCCATCCCTAGTTTCTTTTGCTACTTCTTTGGCTCTTTATACAACCCTGCACTATTTGCCATAGGTATAGGTATATCAATTTATGGTATGATCTACTTCTTGATACATGATGTTTATATTCATCAGAGATTTAGATGGTTTCGTCAGCTCGACAGTAAATATAGTAGAGCAATTCTTCGAGCCCATGGCGCGCATCATGCTAAAATCGAAAAAGAAGCTGGAGAATCATTCGGACTATTGATCGTCCATCCTAAATTCTTTGGTAAGAGAAAGGACTGGCAGAAAAAGAAATCATAGAATAAATCTGCCATTATCCTCTAAGAATAAGTTCAGCTGGATCGCTCAGTGTGTTTGTTTACCCGACCTGATTAATTCTTAAACGATACACAAAAAAGGATCCAAAGCACTAAGCTTTCGATCCTTTATAATTTTATTTTTAATCGAATTGAATTCGATACCTAGTCAATGCGTTTGTAAAAGTAAGCCGCTGCTTGTCTATGACAATGCTTTTAACATGGTAGATCCAATCTCTGCGGGAGACTCCACTACATGAATTCCACATGCTGCCATAATCTTCATCTTTGCTTCAGCAGTATCATCTTCTCCACCTACTATTGCACCAGCGTGTCCCATCGTACGTCCAGCCGGAGCAGTCTTACCTGCGATAAATCCAACTACAGGCTTTTTATTTCCTGTAGACTTGATATACTCAGAAGCCAATGCTTCATAATTACCACCGATCTCACCAATCATAACGATAGCATCAGTCTCTGGATCTTCCATAAGTAATTGTATCGCCTCTTTAGTTGGTGTACCTATGATAGGGTCTCCCCCAATTCCGATAGCTGTAGAAATACCTAATCCCGCTTTTACAATCTGATCTGCTGCTTCATATGTAAGAGTACCTGATTTCGATACGATTCCAATTCTTCCCTTCTTAAATACAAACCCAGGCATGATCCCCACTTTGGCTTCACCAGGTGTGATTACTCCAGGACAGTTAGGACCTACTAGTGTACAGTCAAATTTTTCGATATACGCTTTTACTTTTACCATATCCTGTACAGGTATACCTTCTGTAATACAGATGATTACTTTTATACCGGCTTCTGCAGCTTCCATGATAGCATCACCTGCAAATTTTGGCGGCACGAAAATGATTGTAGTATCAGCTCGAGCTTTTGAAACTGCTTCATCTACAGAGTTGAATACTGGCTTACCTAGGTGATCTTGACCTCCTTTACCTGGAGTTACACCACCTATGATATTAGTACCATATTCTATCATCTGACCCGCATGGAATGAACCTTCCTTACCAGTGAATCCTTGCACGATTATCTTACTATCTTTATTTACTAATACACTCATTGTATTCTTGTATCTTAATTTCTGTTCTAAATTAGACTAACCCATTGACAATCTTCAAATCATTGCATTCAATAGATTTATATTACTAATCAATCCTAGTTTCTATCAAATATGAAGACTTCTTCGTTTTCCTTATGCATGTAATAATGTTCTCTTGCATACTTCTCTTTATTCTTATCTAAGTCTATCTTCTCGAACTTGACCTCTTCAAGGAGATCGATATACTTTTGCTTTTCGACTTTAAGATTGTCTATAGTCTGTGCTAGTTTCTTTTGCGTCCTATAGTTATGTTTATCAAATATTAACAACCATATAAAGAATACGGCCGTGACAATCACATATTTGTTGACGAGAATGCTAGATACAGATAGCCCAGAGCTTAATTGCTTGATTATCTTCATGATTTTGTAGTTTACTTATAACAAAGATAAAAAAATAAGTTCAAGTACAAGTGCCAAGTTAAAGTTCAACCAAAACTAAGCAGAACAAATATTACGATAAGGAATAGAAAATGAAATTAACCAAGTAAGGCTCTCCCAGGATATACGGCTGCATCACCTAGCTCTTCTTCTATTCTGAGAAGCTGATTATACTTAGCTACCCTATCACTTCTTGATGCTGAACCGGTCTTGATCTGTCCAGTATTAAGTGCTACCGAAAGATCAGCTATAGTCGTATCTTCTGTTTCTCCAGATCTATGACTCATCACGCAAGTATATGCATTGCGAGTGGCAAGGTTAACAGTATCAATAGTCTCAGTAAGACTACCAATCTGATTTACTTTGATCAAAATAGAATTAGCTGCATCTTCATCAATCCCTCTTTGTAATCTTTTCGTATTTGTTACGAAAAGGTCATCACCA
>Ga0228669_1000065_pt1 | contig 74083 bp, 72 predicted proteins | sample 84DmetaG_FD_182700 | JGI IMG/M metagenome (GOLD analysis project Ga0228669, IMG submission 182700) | Seawater microbial communities from Monterey Bay, California, United States - 84D | ecosystem: Environmental > Aquatic > Marine > Coastal | place: USA: California | collected 2016-10-11 | reverse complement strand
CTTTTATATTCATTTCGATACAAGCAAAGAGTTGAGCAAATTTGTAAAGAAGTCAAAATGGGAACATTCGTTCGGTCATAAATGTTGTTATGGTAAGGGAGTGCTTATGAAAAATGTAAAATCAATGAAAGAATTGAATGAAATAAAAGACAAGTTTCTAAAGAACAACTAGTATCCTGTATCTCTGTATAATACAATAAATTAAAGTTTCATAAATGCGTCCAAATAGTGTTCGTATGTTTTTAATTTTTTCCGATGTTTGATCTTGTTTATTTTTGCGAGGAGTTTCAATTCGTCAATTGTGGCGACTCTGTTTTTGATTTGCCAAAGCATTTGTAAAGGTGAAATATCCAGACAGTGCTCACTACGACTAGTGTAAACAAACTTTCGTCCAAGTGATCCTCCTGTATAAGATGAGTACAAAATAATAATATTTTGCATATGCGACCAAATTGTTGCTTGTTTACCCTGTTGTATTTGTGTATAGTTTTGATATTCAATGTGCGTGGCATTTTTCAGGTTAATTGTGCGAAAATCGACAGTTCTATATGATGAATTATCAAACGGTTCCCAATGCGGGTTGTCATCATTCTGCTTCTCTTTTATCCGCTTTATATTACTTTCGGTAATAACCGTCCTCGTTCTTTTTTTAATCTTGAAAATTTTAATCATCGTATTATGAGACCAAGATAGATTGAACCGTTTTTCCCAATAATCTGGACAAGGATAGAATTTAGTATTCTGGGTTTCGTCATTTTCAAACGGAAAATAGTAATACAAATATTTGTCTTTTCCAGTGGTGAACTGTTGTGTTTTTTTAGAAGAATTTACAGAGAAACTATAAATTTGCTCTCGCTCCAATTCATTCGGAATGTTGCGGAATGAATCACAAGATAGTAAATATGACATAACTTTCCATTTCAATTGTGGGGGGAGCCAGTTGGCAATAAACTCATCAATGTGTGGTGCTAATATATTTGTTTCCATTTTCGTGATGTAACTATGATATTATATAGATTCAATTTCAATTTTAATTAGAAATGATAAACAGTGAAAAGTAAAAAATTGATTTGTCTTTATCATGCTCTTAACATCATCAAACACGATCATGTCCGGACTAATTGAAAACGAGATGACAAACTGCCTGCAACAAATGGCAGAACTCCAAGCAAAAATGGAAGTTCTTCAAGAAGAAAAAAATAACAAGGCTGCGGAAGAAGCCGTCAAAAAACAGGAAGTAGAACCAAATCTGAAAGTAATGTCAGATTGGTTACAGGAATACGGAGAATTAATTGACGAGGTGGAGCGCGAGCGTGTTATTTACGAACAATACAACAAGTTGGAAGACTCTAGTAATAGTCGTAACTCCCCAGGATACAAAATTGAACGCTACGAGTTTCTAAAAAATCTGCCACCTGTAGATAGTCGTGAAGAAAGGCGCCAACAATACCAACACGCTAGGCGATTTGGTATTAATTTGGACAGAAACACAGATATATCGCAACTCCTTATAGAATATGAACCAACAAAAGAAGAATACGAACTGTACAATAATAGAGAGGCAATTAAAGCCAAGTATTTCTCCCTCAAACAATCCGAAAACCGGCACCACAGTGACGCCAAACGATTTGTACAAGGAAACCAAACCACATCATATTTCATGAAACAATACATCGAATCAACCCATAATATGTTTCTGATCCAACAAAAAAGGATTAATGAATTGGAAGAAAGATTAGAAAAACTAAAGCCCAAATTATCAAATGAAGATTTCGGGTTTAGCGCCGAAGATCCGCGGCGAGTTCATCAAGATGAAACAATGCGAAAAATAAATCTAAACCACGATGCCCTTAATTACTGAAAAAAATTGAAATGTAAACGATGTCTGAAGGTCTCGCAAGCAAACACATAAACACATTGTCTTCAAAATCCATCAATCTGTTTGATAAGATATGATTTTTCCAGATGATACGTGGAATTCAATCATGAGTTATTTTCACAGTAGTTACAAACAACCACTTCATTATGAGGCAATTATGGAAGTCCCAGAATTTTATTTCTGTGTATTGCATCACCGCCAAAGTCACAGGTATGGTTTGCGTTGGAATCGGTCTCTTCAAGTTGATTCATATTACATGAGATTAATAATTCAGAGCAACTTCAATGCAAGCCGCGTGAAGGGAACATCCCAAATAAAATTAAAACGCGGTGTTGCTTCTCCCAGAATATGCGACGACTTTATCAATATCTTTGAAGTCTACAAAAAAAATTGTTTGACGAATGTTTTGAACAATATAAATTACCTATAAAAGACAAACCGAATTTAGATTAAAAATAATATATCATTAAAATAATATTTTTAATTGTTTGGTTGGCGAATATTATATTATTATTTGACGATTGTTGTACTAAAATGCATGTCCTGACTACAAGGAACATATAGAATATTGCGCGCGGGTTGATTTGTTTCATTTATGATTCTGTTTTTTGTGTGATTTGGGTACTTTTTGTCCCACATTCGTTTGTCTTCATCTTCCACCGAATCCCAACTATCGTCATCTGCGAGAGCAGAATCGTTATATTTAAGGACATAACCGCCCGGAATTTGCACGTTGCCGTTTTCATCATGAATTTCCCAACAATTAATGAGCATATTGAATTCTTTTTTTAAATTAATAAACCACGATGTCATAATTTCTTTATCAAAATCATCGCCTACATTATTGATTTTCCTTACAAGAGTCTCAAACATGTATGGAAGTCTAGAAACTTCATCGGGTGCAAACGAAATGGTCGGAATAGTCAACCCTTTTTTGTATTTTTCATTCCAAAAACACGATATGGCAATAATATATATACATTTATTGTCTTCCAATGCGGTTTCAATTACATAATTCAAGTCAAGACGAGGCATATTTGCGTCTTTTATGAATATGCATCTTGGGTTTGCGTTGGGATTTATGGTTTTTATGAAGTCATCTGTTTCTTTATTTCCATGTCCGTGAAAACATATCAAATGGTGAGAACCTCTTTCGCTACCATTGACTTGAGAAACCATATCGTCGTATTCTTCCTGATTGGTCACGATGTGCTTGTGAGAAGTCATAACTCTCAGATGCTGTTTGTATGCTACCTTCAAGACATAACGACAGTGGTTTCAATTTTTTCGTTTCATAAAAAATTGAAACTTCACACCCATGTAAATTAATGATAAGCATCATGAATACATCCCAAAAAACATTCAAACCCTGTTCCAAATGTGGAATCAAACCACAAGATATCAGCGAGGTGACTTTTGGAGAATTTAATGAGACTGGAAATAAATGGTATTGTTTTGAGCATGTTGAATGTTTGTGGAACTCCGTAAATCAAAATATCAAAAATCAAAGTGATTGGTGGGATTATTTGGAAAGGACAAATGGAAAATGTCCGCGCCCGAATTAAGCGTTTTACAATAATTTAAATGAATATATAGTCGCATAAAAGTAATATGTAATATGTTATATTTTTTCTTTGAAACACGACTATTCTTTGCCAATGCTATTTACAAATATATTGAGTATGTCCAAGTAATAATCTAATGCCCCCAAAAGACAGTCTCTTTCATACTTGATAGAGTCATACCTTAATAATATAGTGTTTGTATCATAAATAATATAGACAGAAAACAACAACAACGCAAATGTTGTCAATATTTTATCGCGTCCTTTGGAATATGGTGAAAAGAAACTTACAATCCTTAGGGTGATCAAGCCCAACAGAAAGAAAAATAAAATTATGCCTAGCCACGAAAGGTCTACTTGAAAATAAACAAGGATGAATCCAAAAATCAACATCATGAAAAATAGAAGAACTGTAAACAGCAACGCGCTCATGATTGTGTTTGCATGAATATGCCGAAGAGAAAATCCCAAAAATAATCCTTGTAAAACACTAAACAATGTAAACAAGAGAAGTCGTTGCGTAAATGTCATCTGAACCGACGTCATAAAAAAGATTGATATAATGCCAAGAAACAGAAAAAGAAAGCTGTACAATAATGATAATTTATTGCTTTGTTTTTTAGTGATATTGCTCTTGTAAATTATTATAAAAACCAACGATGTTGCGATGAGCTGACATAACAAGGTTGTGAAAATACATTTGAGAAGATTCTTTTTTTTATGGACTAGTTTTGAGAAATTCTCCAAGTAGCTCACCATTATATATTATACAACAATTATATATTGTATGACAATGCGTAGAATGAAAAATACTTGTAAAAACCACCAAAAAAGAATGAAAAATACTTGTAAGAAACACAACCCGATACGTAAAAAAATGAAAAAAATGAAAAAAGAAACAATAAAATTCATTGAAAAAAAGAAAAATAAAAAAAACAAAACATATCAAACTGAAACAACGGGGTGGAAACCCGATTGATTATATAGGGTGGTTGTTCATCAGATTATTTCGTTTGGTTTTTAATATACGGAGTCCACCAAAAATTACTAGGATTCAAGGATCATTAACCAGTGAACCGGAGACACAAAGGAGATTTTTAGAAGCCTTCGAGAAATATTATGAAGATTATACGTATGAAAAACCACCACCACCGGACACCAAAAGGAAAGTTTTAGAAGCCATGGAGATATATTATAAAAAATATCCGTTTGAAAAACTGTGGACAGATTATAAATCCGGCGACATGCCCGGGATTAGGGGTGGCCAAAAATCATTCAAAGATACTCTCATTTTTTTTCTTGAAAATCCTTGTAAATGTGTGATAAGTCTTCACGGAAATACGGTGGATGAATTCCTATTTTGCGAAATACGGTGGATGAATTCCTAAATGTGTGATAAGTCTTCACGGAAATACAAAGACAAAATTTTGCGAATCTACTGACCAAAAAAAACAAGAGATTATGAAAATTTTATTTGATGATAATGATAAAATAGAATACGATAAAATAGAATACCATCAGTGTTCAAGTGCGAATGATTCTACTCCTATTATCATTTTCTACGCAAAAGACCGTATTGAAAATTTGGTAGGAGAAATGAATAATGGTACATATGATGAGCCAATCTTAAAATACATCAGTTCACATGAAATTACATCAAATGACAAAAAAGGCCTAAAAGAAAAAGTACAGAACTATCTGAGCGCTATAACTATTAAAAAATTATTAGATTTATCGTGTACATGGAAAAATGTCACGGATTTTGAGACACTGATGGATCACATCGTTGTAAAGATAATGTTTGGAACTGTAATATCGAAGGATGGAACATTAAATTGCGGCTGGTCTTCTGAAGTCATAGACACCCCAATTCAACTTGATGAATAATAATCATCACAATCAAACCCATCATCAAAAATCCACGGAATATACTGGAATACATATTTTTCAATAAAATTCATTCGTATTGTAAATCCGCTTTCAATCATCTGATTTACATTAACATTTCCCTCCAAAAAATGACAAAGTTCATCAATTTGTTTTTTATTGTCACACAAAAAGACATACATATCGCGTCCAAAACAACTGTAACTTCCGTCATAATCTTTGAAAAACTTTGCCAATCGTTTGTGCGGTAAAATCAATTTCGGTTTTCCGTAATATAAACACGGGATGCTAGAGACGAATCCGTTAAGTGTCAACACATTTGTCTTTTTATTAAATAATGAACCAGTGATAATCTTGTAGGTTTTATCAGTTTCATCATCGTTACACCCCGTTCCCTCCATATAATTTTCCAATCCTCCTTTCGAAAAACGGATAATCTCTCCTGCCAAACAACTCGGATGTAGTGTGGATATTTTCAAGACGTGTTCGTAGCATGAAGATATTTGTCTTTTTTTTAGAATTTGAGAATGAGAAATAAACCGACTCACATAATGCGTCGGAATACATTTCCCGGGACGCAGTTCAAAATCCATATATTTTCCACAACCATGATCATATAATTTGAATTGCTTTTCTGGTTCTATCCCAGTAGCTGTTCCGTGTTCAAGTCCTATATTTGTCTTTTTTTTTTGAACTAGAACATAACAAATTGGTGTCTGACAGTTATATTGAAACATAGTATTTGCTGAACGACAGTCAAACGTTTTCAACAAGATAATATTATGATCTCTGGTAAAAAGGTCGTAAATACCACCCCGGTCGGGCTTCAACCAAATGCATGGAATAATCGCGTAAAAATAACCACCCGGTTTTAAAATATGCTGGAAACAAAAGTGCGTAATTTTGTTCCACAATGTAATGGACTTTGATTGAGTAACACTTTTGTCACATTTGTTATTCTTAGCTAGAGAAGGGACGAATTTTTTGGTGTGACAGTTAAACGGTAAATTACCAATAACAAGATCGCATTTATCCAAATGGCTCACGTCCAACGTCAAACAGTCTTGTAAAATAATCTCCGAAGATTGTCCGTGTTGATTAGACAACTCTTGTAAATCGTCGAGATGTTCGTGATTGATTTCGTTGAGTATATATTTAAACTCGTCCTTTTCACTAAAAAAGTTATTTTGATTTACAAATACATCAAAAAAGACACCCTTGCCAGCACCCGGTTCAAACACTTTATGTGCGCGCGATAAAGTCAACATCACATCTTCCAACCCGGTCGTGTTCAAGTCGTCAATCATTTGCTGGACCAAAAATGGGGGAGTAAATACTTCGCCATATTTGTCCTTGTTACTTGTAGAAATATTCATCTTGTTGTCACTACAAAATAAAAATAAAAAACGAGCGCCAACTAAACGCCCTTCACTCAATATCTTGATTATCTATTTTTTGTGATTCTAGTTTTCTTTAATAGACCATTTTTCTTTAATCGTATTGTCTTTTTTTTATCGTGTTTCCCTTTCTTTTTTATTTTTCTCATAGATTTCCCACCTTGTTGCATTTGACTTTTATTCCAATGCGCCATTCGTTTTCTTTTATCATTTCTTGGCACACACAAATAGCCACAAAAGTCCTTGTAGTTCAATGTTCCCCCATAGTCACGCTCCGCTGTGCGTGGATTTAGAATCAAATTATTTCTAGAATCGTATTTGGTAGACGGCTTGTATCCTGGCTTGTGACTCCACTGTCCATCGTCATTTTCGCGGTAATAATGATAATCGCGATTGGGTGCTACAACAAGAGCACCTTTGTAGTGGGTTGGAGCACATTTACCAAATTCTCCAATCTCATAAATGTTCGGATTGTCCGACAAAGTGCGTCCCATAATTTTTGGACATTTATAATCATTTTTACCAAGCATAGGATATCCGGAAACATAGCCAGGCTGGGCGCGCCGACAAAGTTTGTGCTTATGATAATCTTTTTGACACATTCGTATAACTTCATTATTCTTTTTATTCAAAAAATACATGTAGCAATTATGACTTTCGCGCAAATAAAGATTATCATTGAATGAATTGTTGTCAGAAAAAATTTCTGTTGAATTTTCGAGTAAATTTTCCTCGTATAGTTTTTTTGTCACATTTTTCCTGAGTCTCTTTCTTTTAACTTTAATTCTACTTCTTGTCATTATAGTAAAACAAGACAAAATTATGTAAACATGGAAATTAGACTTTTTTTGAAATCCCCATGTCTTTTTTCATAATCGTTCGCGAATATAAGATCGCCATTTTCTACGCACCCACTCTTTAGACTTACATTTTGCTTCATAAGTTCATTATACTTGAAAATAATCTTTTTTTGTATTTCCATAAATATCTCATACAAATTAGATTTCGTTAATTTTGCCCACGTTTTTTTATTATGATTCCAGTAATACAGACTAGTTTTAGAGTCTGAAAACCCATATATATATTTACACGACGAATCATTGTCTAATTCATAAATAATAGTGGCTATATGTTCATATATTGTAAGACTTTGGTCCAATATAGAAAGAACCCCCGAATCACTAATCAAACATTTTTCCCGAATCGCAGTGATAATGTCTTCTTGGGTTTCGGGGTTTGTTTGTTGGTTCAACAATTTAATTTTTTCTTCCGACGTGGAAATAGTTGTCACCATGGCGACCTGTGTTTGTGGTTGGTTTTGTATCTTCTTTATGGTGTCCATTTGTTCTTCTACCTTACACAATTTTTCATTCAGGTTGTCAACAACATCTTCGATCTTGTCAATTTTCCCCGAAATCTGAACCAACAAAGAATGTATGTTTGTAAGGTTCATCTCCAACTTGCCATATAATATAGTAATCATTTTTATTATTAATTCAATTTTTCTATAATTTAACAATAAAATTGAATTAAAATTTGAATGACAAATACAATTAAACGAGTAAAATATGGAAAAATATCTAGCCGCGTTAAAATTAATTCAACCGACACCAAATACGGATGCAGAAAATCCGTGCAACGCGATGAAACCCTACTTGGAAAAAATGCAAAAAACCAAAAAGGATTTGTTGAGCAACTTATCTATTTGTTCTAGCTCTGTGATAATTCAAGAGTCAACCCAACCAACAATAAAGCAAAGTTTGATTGAGCTGGCATCAAATAGTCTCAATATTTTGTCACAAATAAAAGACAAATCTCCTCAAAATATCGTGGATGACAATGCGACTCTATTTGAAAGAAAGAACGCCGATTATGGCAATTCATTTGAGGATTTTGAATTGATTGGTATCATTGTTCGTCTCAACGATAAAATAAACCGCATTTTAAACCTAGGCGACGCGGACCCACAAATCATACAAGTGGACGAAAAAATAGAAGACACCATCAACGACTTGTATAATTATTGTATTATCGGTCTTATGTATAACTTGTAGCTACAATGACAAAACTATAAATAGTTCAGTATGTTTGTAAAAAATTATAACCTATTATATATAATATCATAAATATGGAGCAAATGACCCAAGAATTGAATATGGATAATCATAATTTAAAGACCATCAAAAAGATTTATAACGAGTCTACAAAAACCAACACCTTTTTAAATTCTTACACGCTGTTAGATGTTGAAGATGGTAAGAAACATTTGTTTTCTCATTTGATGAATAAATATAATTTCAAAAACGCCAATTACATTGAAGACTTTGTTGAAAAATCATCGTTGTTGTTGGCGCAACAACTATTTTCATCGTCGTCTATTCAGACGCAGTCGCAACCATGTGTAGGAACAGAAAGTGCATCCGCCGCACGCACAGACTTACAAGTTTATAAAAATAATTATCGCATTGTCAATATTGATTCGTGTTACCGCGAAAACTTACTTTCGCAAAATCAAACTTATGACTCGTACACAAGTAGCGACATGATTATTGACTTAAATGACACGCTTGATAACATCGTCAGTTTAGAGCTTGCCAATATTTGTATACCGTTTACATTTTACAACGTGAGCAAGGACCAAGGAAACAATTACTTTTATGTGCATGACGCATATACTACTACCACGACCAAGATCAATATTGACGATGGGAACTACAGCAATAATACCATCATATCCAGCATCAATGATACATTAAGTGCTAATGCAATTGACATATCATTTGAAATAAACACTCTGACAAATAAGGTCTCCATCACGAGCAATTCTGATAATGGATACAGTATTGTTTTTTATGAAAATGACAATGACAATCCAAGCGATTACTCGTTTGCTGACAGTTGTTTATCCACGAGTGGTGGTGCCAACGTTCAAAGCAAGGTCAATCATAACCTAGGTTGGCTTTTGGGGTTCCGCAATATGGATGTCGAAAATAATTACAAAATTAGTTATGATGTCGATAGCACAACCAGCGTGACCGCCGAAGCGCTATGTCATTTACCATACACAAAATATTTCGTTATTGTCATTGACGACATGAACAAGAATCAAAGTAACAAGAGTTTGGTTCAAATAAGCAACGGCAAATCTCATATGAACAAAACTAGATATTTCAAAGACATTGACAATTCCCTTAACTGTTTGAAAGATAGCAACTTTGATAGTTACGTGAATGCCTCGGGACGAACCTTGACCAAAAACCAACTTTATTCCTCGCTCCAGGTCAACAATTACCGCGCATCTTTCAAAGAAACCAACAGCAAATTGTCCGCCGATTTAATCAATAATGTATTTGCCATTGTTCCGTTTGAAACCAAATCGCTTGTGTGGGGAAATTCGATGTTTACAAGCGATAAAAACAAGTTTATTCGCAAATACAATGGACCTGTTGATATTTCCAAACTCAGCGTGAAATTGTTGGACGATCGCGGAAATTTATTGAATTTGAACGGCGCTGATTGGTCCTTTTCCATGATCAGCACTCACTCTTACAAGAAATAAAATTGAAACGCAGTCGTCTCTGTTTGAGAACTAGAGAGAGAGAGAACTTAAACACGCAAGCATGTATGAAAAAGTGACAAAAGAGGTTCTTAAGACCAAATATTCCCAAAACAAAGATGATGTGTTTCACGAATTCACTATCAACGAAACCCGACTTATTTGCAATTCACACGGACTACTTTTTCGCCAAATGAAAACAGGATATTGGAAAGAAATTAAAAATACTAAAAACCATGCGAAAGGATACAACGTAATATTGGTCAAAAACAAACAATATTCTCGTGCTAAATTAATTTTGTTCGCGTTCAACAAAATTAATCTGGATGATAAAAATAAGAATATTTATCACAAGAATATGAATCGCCTTGATTGTCAACTAAACAACCTCACCCTAGATGTTCCTCATACCTACAAGCCCAAGAATTGAGTAATGCCCCCTTTGCTTCGGTCGCCTTCGTATTCCGAATGATTACCCGACTCATCAAAAGAGACAATCGTCGGATAACCTTTGATTGAATATTTTTTCATGATTTCGGCATGTTTTTCATTGTTGGACGAATCGCCACATTCCACTTTGATGATTTTAACATCAGCGTCCAAATCGTTTATTTCTTTGCTAATTTCATCCCATTCAGGCATAAATTTCTTGCAATGTCCGCACCAATCAGCGTGAAACAATACTAGTGCCTTTTGTCCAGAAATCTCCTGTTCGAAATCATCGGCGCTAGCAACAAATCCTTCCTTTGCTAAGTAACGTTTGTGGATAACATAGAGAATGCCCAATACCGCTATCAAGATTAATACTTTGCACATATTTTTCGGCTTCATCAAGAACATCAATTTCTTTTGGAGTTTTTTTAAACTCATCATCTTCAAAAGCGTTTTTACAGATTTTACCATTTTTATATAATATAAAATGATAAAAAAATGATATCAAATTTTTAAGCTCTAGGTGGGACTCGAACCCACAACCTCGTGATTAGAAGTCACGCGCGCTATCCATTGCGCCACAAGAGCAAAATATATACATATATATATATCGATGTTTTCCAACAAACATTTTAAAAAAATATTGAATATATTGTTATTACTGCTTATTTTTTTGTCTTTAGCTTGTTATTATTTTGCGGAGTGTAAATCACCAGTGGCTGTTGTTGAAGGTTTAAGAAGAGGAATAAGAGGAGACGGGCCGCGAACGCTGCCCTCGTCGAGGCCGAGCTTAAGAAGAGGAATAAGAGGAGACGGGCCGCGAACGCTGCCCTCGTCGAGGCCGAGCTTAAGAAGAGGAATAAGAGGAAGAAGAATAAATAAAGTTGCGGCGATAGCTGCAGCTGCTAAAGCGAAAGCCGCCCGTATTGCTGCGGCAGCGAAAGCCGCCGCAAAACGCGCGTTAGAAGAAAAACATAAAATGGTTCAAGAAAAAATCCACACCGCTCTTGTTGAAGGTGTTCCTACTGGTGAAGGTATTTCCAATTGTGCTGTCTCGTATGGAGACAATTTACAACTTGGAAAAAACGCCGACTTGTTTAGTATATTTGGAAATAATGATATTCTGAAATGCAACGAAGATGGAATCCCGGAATTTGTTCCTGCTAAACAGAAAAAAATAAATAAGGATGGGATCTACTTATTGAATCAAAACGAAAACAACGCTTCAGATCAAGTCATGTATGGAGATACTGTTTCGCTTTGTAATAAGAACTACACATACACAATAAGTGGTAAAGATTCAAATACACAAGTTAAATATGGTGACAATATAACAATGACCCCGACGACTGTCAATAAAAACAGCAGCGTAATTCACGCAACGGTGAACCCAAATGTGTACAGTTTACCAAATTTGATGAATCTCAACAGCGCTGATTATAATGCTGAATATGTTAAAAAATATCAACATTGCGGCAATTCGGGAGGCAATAATTATGAGTTAGCAAAAATTTAATGTTGTGAAGTCTCGTGAGGGTGAATCGAACACCCGACCAACAGATTTCTAATTTTCTACACATTGATTATGTTAGAAAATGCGACCACTACAGTCTGCCGCTCTACCAACTGAGCTATCACGAGAATATATAGAAAGTATTGTAAAGCGAATATATTAAAAACAGTGCGCTCCGTACAGGGATCGAACCTGTGACCTCGCGATTAACAGTCGCACGCTCTAACCAACTGAGCTAACAGAGCACGTGCAAGGTGTGGGGTTCGAACCCACGCATGCGAACATAGCAGATCTTAAGTCTGCCCCCTTAGACCACTCGGGCAACCTTGCGAGAAACCATTACCATATTTTTTTTGAATAAATTGAATATGATATATAATACTCTACCTGATTGTCGTCGCGAATGATATAATTGTTGTATTTGCTGTAAGATAACTTTTAAATAATCATTTTCAATATTTGAAAATGATGTGTTCAGTTATCGTCATTGAAATCCGTCCCTACCCCAAACCACTTATACGCTCACGTCGTAAATAATTATATTTTTAAGATGTTTTGCTGTATGATACCTTTAATATTCGTTTATAGTAGAACATTATGAATCAGGTATCTTACCCAAAGATCAGCGACTACCTACTTTGACAATTAACTATGGAGTATTATGTTTAAATGATTTTGTTGATAATCTAATTTTCACTACAACTCATTTAAAGAGGCAATCTTAATCCCAAGACTCTGTGCCCTTTTGATTTTAGTAGTTTGTGCATTTTTGTCTTTTACAATAAGTAACTTTGTCTTTAAGTTCACACTATCAGAAATTTCATAGCCTTGGTTCATATAATATTTTTCTTTTTCTTTATCACGAACACCCGAAAAGACAATATTCCCGTTTTCGCACGGGTTTGTACCGCCACCAGCACCCCCCACCACATTACCATTATTTTCAGTAATATTTCTCATCAATGACTTCAGAGTCGGCAACTCAATATTGGTAATACTACTTTGAATCAAATTATAACTTTTAATAAATTTCGCAAATCCTTGGCAAAATAGAACTATGCTATCGTTTGTCACTTGGGGCGTTTTGAACTCTTCGGTTTTGTTGACAATTATCTTTGCCATATTCTCAAAGTAGTTTGGGTCATAGTTTTCGGAAAACTCAAGCCTCACATCAAATTTACAAACTTGTTTCATGTATTGAACGTGGCTTTCCAGCTTCTTTTTACCAAATCCACGCGGAAAGCATTGAAGACCCAGCAACCATTTCATGAAATATTCTTCAGATATGTTTGACTTATGTTTAACAAGAGTCCAGTCAATACTCTCTTTCAAAGCCATTACAATCTTTTGCCCCTTTTTTGTACCAACCTTGTCTACTTGCTCCCATTGGTCCACAGTCAGATCCAAAACATCTTGTAATTTATAAACACCAATCGTGTTGTACAAATTGAGCAACGTCGTTTCCTGTAGACCACATTTAATGTCAAAACACTGAAATAATATCATATTTTTCTTAATTGTGCAAGCATAATTATCACTATTTGTGCTTACCAGGTCCACCTTGTTCTTACTCCAACCATATAAAGAGTTGTCAAGTCCTATATTTTCCAATAATTTCTGGGTGGTAAGATGCGTCAAATCTTCCCATAATGATTGTGGCAATTTTCCATCGCTACTCACAATCTCAAATATATGCGGGATAACATTTCCACTCAGACCAATCTTGACCACGGTACCATATTTAATATTGTTTTGTAAAATATACTTTGCGTTGAATCCGGTAACATATTCAACTTGCGAACCATTACATTGCGTCTTCTGTGTTAGTTTGATTTTGGGTTTCAAATAATTGTCTTTAGAGACATTCCATAAAACTTTGTCTACAATCGCCTCCTTCATTTCCACCCCAAGTATGTTGTTCTTGTAGGCAAAGGCAAAATCCGGGTTTGAATCATTCGAATGAATACACGGCTTGTCATTTGTGACAATAATTCCGTCTATTTCATAATCATATTCAGTCTTCCATTTTGTCAGAACGAAATTGAGAAACTCCAGATTTTCCAAAGAATCCGAACCAATCTTGTCTTTATATTGAACGATTGAACAAGAAGAATCTCTGATTATTTTTATTTTATTACAAAACTGAAGCGGATTGTAATGATACACATCATAGACTACAAAATCAATATCTTTGTAAAACTCTTCATTTTCTTCGGAATACAACCGGTTTAACAGTCCACATACTAAATTTCGCGAGTTAGCAAACGCCGGACTATATTTTTCTGTAAACACCGACTTGCGAATAATGAGTTCGCCACGAAGACCAAACTCATAATCACCGTCCAAAGCACTTGCCATGCTGTTATTTTGTTTCAAAAATGGAATCAAATAGCTGATATTTCGCCCAGAAATCCCGTTACCTCGTGTATAGAGTTTCCCCTTGTAATACATAGCACTCACGCCGTCCAACTTGGCGGTCACAGTATAAGGACCTCTAAACTTATGACACCAATTGTTGATTTCACCAATAGTTTTATATTTATTCATAGACGCCATAAAATAGGGCAATTTGGCAGACGCTGGAGTATTGTATCCGCTATTTACTTGTGCACCAACACCACTTTCATCCACCAGTTCTCCATTGTAACCACCTTCTGACTTTAAACATTCAATAAAACAATCATATTGTAAATCGCTCCATGGACTGGTCCCATCGTTGTAGTACATATCGTCCAAAGTATGTACAACTAGACCAAGACATTTCTTCAATATATTTTTATTATATTGTCTTTTCAAATCTTGTAAGTAATTCTCAATTTTCAATATTCCTTCACTTTCCGTGTGAAAATTAATACCAGAAATGGCGTCTATTGCTAAGTTCGCAATAAATGACTGCTGAGATTCAGTAACAATTGCCATAGCAAATGTTTTTACTTGTTTTGTATATTTGTTTAATGAAAAGCCATTATATCAATTTTATTTACTTTACTAAAAAAATAAAATTGTCATTTAGTATAGTTGCTAATATGTATAGAAAAGTAATCCTTTCAAAGCAGGGCGACGAACCAACAAAAGTACGTTATGAAATAGGAGAAGAAATTGAAAAAAGTGAGTATGAAGGACTTTTCAACAACTTTACTCCAAATTTTGAGTTTTCGTTGGTGGACCGATTTATTCAAGAATTTTCGTCGGACATCGTACCATCTTTCAAAAGAAGTTCGGCTTTCACAAAGGAGGACTTGGAAAACATTGTTCGTTCATTCAAAAATGATTATAAAATTAAAAAAAAGACAAACAGAAAGAAACCAATCACCTATTTCAGACCAAAATCTCGTCGTGTCCCGCCCAAAAACAAACAAAACAAACAAAACAAACAAAACAAACAAAACAAACAAAACAAACAAAACAGCAATAACAACAATCAGAGAAAAACTAAAAAAAACAAAAAATCATCAAAGAAGAAAAATAACAATAAAAAATAAACCAATATATTAAGTTATTGGGAATGTACACCTATAAAGTTGATCCAAACAAAATCAATAATGGACTTAAAGAATATTCGCAATTTCTTGTGACAATTCGTGGAGTGTTTTTAGCGCTCATTTTGTTTTGCGCAAGCTTCTTGGCACCATATATCGGCTGCAATTATCAAAACAAACTGAAGACAAGTATGACGATGCGTTATTTGCTCTTGTTTCTTGTCATTTATTTCTCAATAAATTTAGTGGATAGTGACATAGAAGACGTAGAAAATCCTTTATTCTCGATTGTCAAGTCTGTATTTGTCTTTTCCATATTTTTACTATTGAACGCAATCGACTCTTCGTCCATTATCATTACACTCATTTTGTTTACACTCTTAATTCTGAGTTCCAAGTATTATAGTTATTTTAAAAATTTAACACATAATCCCGACGAAACAATATTGACTTTGTTGAACATTACTCAGATTATCCTGGCATTTTCAATCATTGTCTTATTGAGCATCTCAACTTTGTTTAGCAAAAGCAAAAAAAAGTTTGCTGATTATTTTCTCTTGCGGAAATGCGACAAGTTAGAGTTGAAATGCAAATAAAAAGTTAAACGGAACTGAAACTACCGCCGTAATAACGACAAACGCCACACCAATAATGAAATACAACATGCCAATAAGTAAACTTAAAAACGCATCAATAATTGAAAAGTAGTTTGTGAATCTTAAACCGAATATTTCCAGCATTGGTGGACTGATGAGTATTTTAAAAAAATAAGCAATCTTTACAAACGCGCTGCACATATACTTGTAGGTTTCCATTAACAAATAAATCATCACATAGCCAATGTAAAACAACACGTAGAATTTGAGAAAGTATCCTACAACGATGTAGATAACATATACCGAATTAGTCAAACTATCTACATTCAATCCCATGGTAGAATAAATATGTGTTATATATAGATTACAAATAAAAACATTTGTAAATATTGAATGTAAGAAAATGGTATCTTGGGAGTTCTTTTCAGAAGACTTAATCGCGACTATATTGAATTATTTGAATTATCAAGATCTATTTTGTAGAAAAAAGTCAATCATCTCCAAAACAACTCACACTCTAACACAAAAACTTTTAAAAAATGCCAAAATAGAAAACGGAATAACAAGCAATTTTTTGAGGCTATACTGGGAAAAAAGAGAATTGGAAAACATCCCAATTATTTTGTATTCTCCAAATAAATTCGGAAGCTCTTTGAAATCAAGGTTATTCAATATTTTTGACACCAAAGATCCCCATCAAAAACTGTTTATTTCAAACATTTTCACAAACAAATTGTCTTTTATGTTCAGACCATTTGAAAACCAAATTTTGTTTGTAGAATTTCAGAAGAACAAGTTAAATTATAATGTCTATACGCGTCAAGAGAAAACATCATAGTCAAATTTTATATTAAATTATATATAATATGAAATTTGATAAAAAGACAATCATATCAACCATCCTGACATTATTTATTCTTATATTGATAACAATCCTTATAAAAGTGAGCATAGACGAATGGAAGAAAAGTAAACAAGAAGGTCTTCAATATTACGGAGATGAAACGAAAACGCTTGAAGCACCATTACCCTATAAAACAATCATGGAAAATATAAAATATCCGGATCCAAACGACCCTATCTATGATATTGGTAATGAAACATATAACAACTTGCTATTCAACAAAAATGATAAAAGTATGCACTTTTCGGATGAACAAATTATGAAAGATATGAAACACTTCAATAATGCGAGTAACATATTATTAGAACATTACTTGAACAACAATGTACCAGATGAAGTGACGAAACAACTTCAAGATTACGACAGTGACGTGGGGTTTATATCTGAGGATATTTCAATTTCGGGACCAGATTATTTAAATAATAATCCAAAAAATATACATAGGACAATGACATATTTATATCGCCCCAGCGAGGATAAAAATCAAATAAAAGTAAAAGACGGTATTTGTCTAGATGCCAGTGAGCGAAATCAAAATGGTGGAAAGGTTCACATGTGGAATTGTGATGCGAACAACAAAAATCAACAATGGAGTTACAACCCATCTACAATGCAAATAAAAGTAACAGACGGACTTTGCCTAGATGCCAGTGAGCGAGAGCGAAATGAGGCTGTAACACTTACAAATGCTATTCGTCAAATAACGACTTTATCCAAGACAAGGGAAAAGGTCCACATGTGGAATTGTGATGTGAACAACAAAAACCAACAATGGAATTATGACCCATCTACAATGCAAATAAAATCAAAAGACGGCATTTGTTTAGATGCCAGTGAACGAAATAAAAATGGTGGAAATGTTCATATGTATAATTGTGATGTTAACAACCAAAACCAACAATGGTTAATTACCGGCGACCCTAGCGCAAATAATGGGTTATATCTATCATCAGACGTTACCGAGGTTGATGGAGAATTAGAAGAAGACAATATTTACAATTATGACTACACATACAATATATCGGGCACGGCTTTGAACTATACAGATGTTTACGATCAACTAACTAAATACAACGAGAGTTCTTTCAACACTATAGTTTCCATGACCAAGCCCGGAAAATACTCTTCCCACTATTTTGAATCAAATTATGGAGACATAAGTGGCAATGTGACAAAAGATTTCAAGCATTTTTATAGCGCAGCGCATACGCTTGCGGGACATGGGCTATTCAATAAGCGTTAACACGTTGTTGAAGCGCAATACCTTGTCCAGCAAGTATCGTCCGTCTTCGTCGATAAACCCTACGTGAGTGCAGTGTTTGTAGCCGATTGGCAAAATATCTATTTTAGACATTTTACAACAACAGCAGCGCAGCAGCATATTAACAAAACTTTGAAATTTGAAAACAATCCAATATTTTTTACGTATGTTTATGTTTTTGATTTCTTGTTGAAACATCGCATCTATCATCATGAACCCCTTGTTCAACTCTAAAAATTCGGTCAAAATACCGTTCTTCCGGTTGTAGAGCTTTTTAATTTTACTCATAAAGTCTGGAGACATCTTTTTCTGATTGAGCGTCCTATAAAAGCGAATCTCATTTTTAACATTACGAAGGTCGTTCAACAAAATAAGCTTGTAATTTTCAACGCTCTTGATGTAAGAAAAGACATTGATGTTGTAGATGTTGTAATAGCGTCGATTAATGTGTTTTGGCAAAATAAAGTTGTTATTGTCCTCGATGTTTTTCAAGGACTTTTTGATTTCAAATATTTTATTTTGAATTGTATCAATCAGTTTTTTTTCTAAATGACTCTTGTATTTGTAATATTCTTTGAGTTTCTTATTTCGCTCGGTATTGTAGAGTTGTTCGCTTGAATAGTTCCCCTCATTATCACGTGCCCACATTTTTATTTGCTCCGAAATAAAGTCCTTGTTTGTAATAATTGGGTCTTGAAATAACAAGATTTCGCCAGACGAAAATTCAATATAATTCTTCAACTTGGAATACTGATATGCCGAGATCTTGTGCGCCTCTGACGATGCGTCCAATTTTAAATAGTTGATAATTGCCAGTAAAAAGGCAATGAATCCATTGAGAGACGAAACAATAATCGCCATGTCATCACGATTATGCGTAAGCCCCGTAATGACACTACAAATTGTTGAAAATAAAATAGCGGGCACCATAAATAAATTAAGTTTAAAACTGCAAAAGTACGACGCCTCCGTATAAATTATCACATGATACTTGATGTAACTTGCCAATATATCCAGCGCGGAACTGTAACGGTGAATGAGAGTCACTTCAAAGTCCTTGTACACCTTTTTCTTTAATTTTTCAAACGAAATTTTATCCAACGAATGTGTGGCATTGTTGTCCAAGTAATCTTCGTCTTCTGATTCGCTATTGGCTTCCCAAAACTCTTCTACATTATGTAATATTGTGTCATCGTTGTCAAGTTGTGGCGACATATTCTTATCAATACTCACCCTTTCTCCAGATTCAAAACCATCACCATCGCCGCCATCGCTACCAATCCCCCTGTTATGAGTTCGTCCAGCTTGATCCATTATTTTTAGAAACTCGTTATTTATATTGAAACAACCAACATTATCTTCATTTTCCTCGCCACCTTTGCGACTATTATGAGAGTCTAATGCCATTTTATATTCCATGATTTCATTTTTAATGTCAACCTGAATTTGGTCTAATTCATCGCCATGATCGCCTAAATCATCTTCGTCAATCGGACATTTATCATTTTTTGTATCACGAAAGGTTGCGACCGAAGACGCATCATCTGTTTCAACATCGTCGTCGGAGCAACACAAATAAGAAGACCCACCGGACCTGTTCGTCTGTTTTTGATCTGCTACCTCTTTTGTTTCTGTATTTCCCATTTCAATATCTTTCCCGTCTTCTTCCATAATTAATATAGTTATTTATTTATAAAATTGAAACAAAAGGAATTCAACAGATGATGTTAACAAGCAATGATTCTTTCAAACAAAAAAGACAGGTTATTTTCAGAGTCTTTGTCCGAAGCAACAAAATCAGAACTTTTATTCAAGCACGGATGTGTCGCCACTTATGGTGGAAAAATTATCGCTCGCGGCTGTAACACTTACAAATGCTATTCGTCAAATGACGACTTTATCCATGAACAATGTAGCTGTCACGCAGAAATAAATGTATTACGACAAATTTATCATAATCATTCTCAGAAAAAGCACAAGTTAAATCGTATCATGAAAAAGACAACTCTATATATTAGCCGATGTTCAAATAACGGAGAAAGTACTAACTCGGCACCCTGTGTCAAGTGTATGGAAGTCATCAAGCGATTAAATGTAAGAAAAATTATATTCAATTTAAATGACGAATATTTTGAATATAATTCAAAAGACTATTATACTGTTCATCGGAGCTTTGGTGATTTGTATTACAGCAAATGACAATTGCTGTTTAATATGATTAGAGAAAGCCCTATTTTTAGAATATTATACCACATATTTTCAACAACCGAGCATTTTTTATTGACAATTACCCTTTTCATTATCACCGACATGATCGTCCAGCGAGGAGCCACAAGGTCCTTGTATAGGGACCGGAACGGGTGCTTTTGAATTCGGTGTTGGTAAACAGTTCTTGTTCAAAAATTTAGTTTTCAGATATTCGCTATAATCCATCGTGCCCGTTTTTTTTACAATGTTTGAAGAAGATTGTTTATTACAATTTTCATTTCCATTACAAATTTCACCAACTTGCTCATTATCTATAGATGTTGTTTGCCCATTTATTCGACTGTAATATTCTGAATAGTCGTGTAATCCCATTTTTTTCACTACATAGTTTGGATAAGTACTCTTCATCCATTTATTGCGGGATGAAATGCTCGCCCGATTATTTTTTACCGAAATTCCCGGATTTGCTTTGTCTCCGTTAAATTCGCGCACGTGGAAGTCATAGTTGTTGTATTGACTCTTATTCATCACAGTTGGGTAATGACCGCAACAAGAACCGTGTCCGCGGGGCACGTTACCCTTCATCGGCGTTTGTGTTTGTACTTTATTTGAATGACTTCCCACGCGTCGTGGATTGTTAATAGAAAAGTCCGCCTTTTTAGAAGATATTTTAGAATATTTGGTTTGAGCTTTACGCTTCAAGACAACTAACGACATTATATATAAACAACATTTAAAAAAAATTGAATTAAATCCTCGCCTACTATAGTAAGAGGAAAGAACCAACATCATCAACAACAATGAACACGATGAGCCCCATAGCCATTACCACCGCGACCAAAAAGTTTACCGCTTCCGACAACCCAGTGATTGATGTCGCGCCTCCGCAAAGTCGCGAAGAATATATGAAGATGATTGAACAAGTAGAATTTCAAAAACGCGCCAATATTCAAATGAATGAGATCGTTAACCGCTTTATAGCTTACAAGAGAGAAGAATTGAAGTTAGAAGATTATGAAACTGAAGAAATTGAAAAGATGATTGAAAATATTCTGCGCAACGAACATGATGAATATTACGATTATTCTAGCGACGAAGATGACGACAGTGTATACTCCGACGAAGACTCGTTTTGAATTAAGTTAAATAGTACAAATTATTATAACCCATTTAAATAAATATTACAAGCATGGACAATAATGATTATGGTGATAGTGAAGTAATTGATATTAACGCAGAAGATATCGAAGATAATCTAGACAACATATTAGAAAATAGCAACACGTTCAGGAAAAATGCCAATATAGATGTAATCCGCTGCATTATTTTTTATGTTGATGGCAAAAACGTCATGAGTTACAAAAAATATGAAATACCATTGAAAGACAATTTGTTTCCAAAAAGCGAGCTTGTAACACTAATTTTAGAAAATAAGAAATATCATTCGAAAGAATACGATTTGACCGGAATTCATAAATTTGAAATAAATTTAAAGGAAGACGAAATCAAAAGTTTTTGCAAAGACTGTGGGTCTTACTCGTTTATGAAGCAATACAAAAAGATTCAGGACATCAAGTTCAGTCCGGGGATTGAATTGTTCAACGATGCCAACAATATCATTTTATTTTTTACCAAGAAAACGAAATATGTAAAACGTAACTCCGGGAAATCCGAGGACAACAAAACAAGAAAGAATGTTAAATTCTCCACACCAATTGCAGTGTCAGATGATTCTCAACGCAACAATAAAACAAGTAAGAATAGAACTTAAAGATTTTGTGATATTTTAACCATCAAACCGCGGCTGATGGCATCAATACGCAATGAAAACGGTGCTATTGCTCATAGCTGGGTGATTGTGAACGATGATTCTACTACGGAGACCTGTCATGAAAAAATGTGCGCTACACCGTCGACAAAAAATATCACGCATCAGCAAAACGTGAAAGAATTATTTGTTCAGTTTTACTTTCAATGTGTTCTAAGTGGAAGTAAGGAAGAACTTGAAGAAAAGTTCGAACTATTGATATCAGAATGTTTTCGTTCAAACAAATACCCCGACACCGACTTTCCCCAGTACATCATCAAACTATGCCTCCAGAACCGCGACATCAAAAACGGCAAAGGATTGACCCAAACCACGTACATGATGCTGAATATATTGAGTTATTATTGCTATGAAAAGGAGATGTTTCCGCGAGACACAATAATAAAAATTCTTACCGGATTTGTGAAAAATAAATTCAACGAAGAGACGCAATGTTATGAACATCCTTATGGTTCTTGGAAAGATATCAAATATTTTCTCTCTTACTTTTGTGAAAACAACGCCCACACATATGTAAATACAAACAAGCCTGCCATTGTGGATGAAATTATTCAAAAAATATATGTTCCGAGAATGATTGCCGACCGAAAACAGATGAGTGTGTATCGTCCTATTAGTTTGTGCGGAAAATGGCTTCCTCGCGAGAGCGGTCAATTCAAACAACTCGCCAGAAAGATCGCGGTTCACTATCACCGCGAAGTGTTTTGTAGTTCCGAAACGAACACCAAAATGTATGCGCACTACCGCAAACTCCAGTCGAGATTTAACCAATATCTGGATACTACACAAATCCATCTGGCGGGGAAAACCTGGGACCTTATTGATTTTGAACACGTAACTTCCAAAACACTCTTGTTAAACAAGCAATCATTTTTGAATTACAAAAACATTGACGAAGAACATCGCCATATTTGTAAACACAATTTCCAGGATTTTATTGCTAGCAAAGAGAAAAACGGAAATTACCTGAAAAACAATAATACTGTCTTGCCACATGTATTAGTTCGTAATGTTATTCAAAATTACAATAATTCACAAGATAACCCTGAGAGTTGTTCGCTGTTGAACATGCAATGGAATGGACTCATGAAGACGCTAGAAAATAGTCAGTTTGTTCAAGATGGGTTGTGTTATCCATGCATTGATGTTTCGCCATCGATGATGTCTGACAATAGCATTCCACTACACTGCGCTATTGGACTAGGTCTTGCTTGTTCGCACTTGTACAAACATAATCGAGCGTTTACATTTTCTTCAGACCCGAAATGGATTCAATATGACCCTCAAGAAGATTTCACAGAGCGAGTTTACAAAACTATGAATGGTGAATGGGGTTCAACCACGAACATTCACAAAATGTTCCAAAAAATATTGGACGCTTGTTTACAGGAAACCGAAAAAGGTAAACAAGTTCCACAGTCTGACCTAGACAAGACGTGTCTCATTGTCTTTAGTGACATGCAATTTGATTCTCACGAATCGCACCCCGAGTCAGACTTGTTTGATGTTATCAAGAAAGAATACAAAGACGCCGGATATGATAATATACCATTTTTAGTATTCTGGAATTTGCGAACAACAAATACATTCCCAAGTATTAAAAAAAGCAAAAATATGATTCAACTATCGGGCAATTCGGTATGTTTGTTAGAACTTTTTATGAAAACAAAACTAGAAGATTTAAAGAAAATGGAAAGTTGGGATATACTAAAACAAATGCTCGATGACAAGCGATACATTTTATCTTAATATAATAGTAGTCAAGTATGAATACGTTCATGCGAAATATTATAAACAACAATGAAAGACGGACCAATAGAATACCAAACCGGCGGATGTCAGTTCGCCGTGAATTTGGTTTTCGCAACGGATATAATCAATTAATTCAACCTCAACCTCAAATACAAAACTATTCAAATACTATTTCCGAAAATACTACTGATGTTAGCAATAGTCCAATATATAACCAAAATTCCGCAAACGAACTTGAAACTCTATCCACATTACAGTTTCAAATGTTCGACGTTTTTATCAATATAAATGTAAATAATCTATCCAGTGAACTGAGAAACAATAATAATCAACGACGCTATTTTTCTGAATTTAGTTATGAAGAGTTGAATATTCGTTTCTTTCACAGTGAAATATTAAACAATCAAAACATAGGAAATGAAATAGAACATGTTTTGGATAATATAAATGAAAGAGAATTTCAAAATATATTGAATGATTTTCATGATGATGAAATGAATAATGATAGTTTTCACAACGATAACAATTCACTTACAAACTCAACAGAAATAATAGGGCAAATAAATAAAAATATAAGCCACGGCAAATATGTTCATTATTCATCAATTTTGAAAAATCACACATGCCCAATTTTATTGAGCGACTTTGAAAACGACGATATTGTTTCTGTGTTCAACTTATGTAATCACGCAATTCATGAATCCACGTGCGAAAAATATGTTAAAACATTTACAAAATGTCCATTGTGTAATAACAAACTGTTTGAATTATAAAATATGGACATTATATAATCCTGGTAAAATAGAAAATGACAAAAAACCGTCAACAATGTAAATGTTTTAATTTGATGTTGTTTGCTGTATTTCTGACAATATCAACATTCTTCTTATATAAATATTGCTCGTATTTGTCTAAAGAAGGAATGCAGAGTTATGAATCAATGAAACCAAGTATAAAAGTTTTGTACAAAGACCAGTCTGGTATTGAAATATCCAAACTTGGAAAACACGGAAAATGTCTGATTATTGAAAACGAAATACAATTATGCGAACGCAAAGAGAAGATTTATCACGAAATGATTGTTCATTTTCCGGTGATGTATCTAAAACAACCACTCAAAAATGTGGTTATTATTGGCGGTGGAGACTTAATGACACTTCGCGAAGTAATGAAATATTACTCAATTGAAAAAGTATTCATGTTAGAATTAGAACCAAAAATTGTCAACTTGTGTGAAAAATATTTCGATCAATCAAAATACGACGACGACCAGCGTGTGGAAATTATTTATGGCGATGCAAACGAAACTATTGATAAGATTTTAGAAAATTTTGAAGATCAAATGGATCTTGTTGTTGTAGATACCACCGAAGACAACACCAACAACGCATCTATAGACACCCCGGATTTTTTTGATAAGTGTTTTGATTTACTGAATGAAACCGGGGTTATCGTAAAGAACGGTCTGGTTTTCAAACAGTTGTTTGAAGATATGGAAGATAAACATACCATTTCGTACAACGTTGATATTCCTTATTTTCAAGAAAAGTATTTTTTCACAATCGTTTCCAACGAAGAAAATAACATCCGGGAAGTAGAAATACAGAAGGGAAATTGGTACAATTATGAAATTAAAACTGAATTTTACAACCCGAGAAAACATAACAAATTCATCATCTATGAAGAATATATAGAGGACGAATAATACGAAGCCTGCAATTACACCACACTCCGCGCGATGAACCGACAATCATATTTGACAGCATTTGATTTCTTGAAAACGCGTTCCATATAGTCCTCATTTTGTCTTTTATCTAAATTTTTACATGAAAAAAAATCTATTTGAATGGAATTGTGTTCCGGGTAAGTATGTATTGAAATATGCGATTCTTTCAAGAGCCCAATAGAAGTATATCCGTTATAATCATTTTGTTCATAACACGGAAAAACATGTGATACCGGAGGCATTACCAATAAGTGATTATTATATTCGCACCAATTATTAATTATTGATTCGCCGCGATTCTTATCATATAAAACCGACTCTTTATGTTTGTATTTAATATCTAATAATATATGCGTCATTTAGATATTAAATATATTATTTACACTGTGTGTTAAATTTCATCAATATTTATAATATCTTCATTCAGATTTTCATTTTCCTCAGAACAATCAAGGTCTACATCACGAGCGGCATTTGTAGTTTCTACTTCCGAGTTATACTTGCCCTCTGAAAATGTTAAATATTCGTCTTGTTCTTCTCGTGGTTCATCAATATTTAGCAATATGTTTTCTTGTTGGGTAAGAAAAGTCAAATTCACTTTGGAGTCTTCCAACAATTTGTGTTTTTCGTTGTTTGTATATACTTCAAGCATATCGCATTTGTCTTTCTTGTTTGGTTTGGATGTTTCCCAAGTTCGCACCCCAATGATGACCCAACTACCGATACTTATCATGTTACTTTGCTTATTTCTTCCCGTGAACTTATTGCGCAAAACACAAATCCGCTCTACTTGGTCGCTACAAATGATCAAAAACTGACTATTACCCAGACATTTTGTCACAAGTCCATAAAGCTCTTCCTCTCCGCTCGCAAATCGCATTTTTTTATTATTGATAATTTCGCTATTTGAATTTGCATTTTTACGAGCAATTTTCTTGCCGTGTTTACCACCAAAGTTTTTCACCATGATACTAACAAATAAACTAATCTATATAGTCTAAAATATAATGTTTAAATTAGTAATCATTATTTAGTAATTGTTATATCAAAGAGAACGAAGATATTGTTTTTAGTATTTTTTCTTGTTTGGGTCGCTTGCTATAATCATAATGTAAACAACTTTTTAAGATTGTTCTAAACTCGTCCACGCGAAATTTTGTCAAAGAGATTTCGGATTCAAACCGATTCAATGTATTCAAACCGTCCAATGATACGCGATACATGTCCCACGTGTAAGATGCTTTCTCGATAATGGTTGCTATGTGCTTATATATATCTGTTTGATTAACAAATAATCTTTTATAATGGTCATACACTTCAATCTTGTAACTTTCAAAATCATCAATATCTAAAACCCATTTTCGTTCTTCAAAAAGAGAATAATAATTGCCCACAATCCGTTTCAAGCCGTCTTCGTCTAAAAAACGGTCTTCATACAAGAAGTAGTTCAAAATGTGACGCTCAATGGAAGAGACAATCCTTTTGAGGTCGTGGTTTACAAGAATTCCCTTCAAATAAAGAAGATCTGGGGTTTTTTTTGCCATTACTTTGTCAATGTCTAGAGACAGTCCAAAATCAATTAAATGAAAATGTCCTTTTTTATCGTAAATAACGTTATTCATGTGCATATCATTATGAACAATATTGAAATTTTTCAATATATTTGACACATATACACAAAAATAAAAATGTTTCAAGAGACGATGAACCGAAAATCGGTCACCATTGTATATATAATCATGCGCGGTAATTGATTTGTAAAACTTTGAAAACATTAGCATGTATTTGTATTTTTTGTCTTTTTTACGACTGAGAACTTTGTCACACGGTTTGTAACCACGAACAATTTTGTCGGCACCTTTTGGTTTGATTTCGCACTTTCGTTCTACAAGAACAATCGGGTTGTTTTTCAACATTTTCGCCGCCTTTAATTTTTGTCCAATCAAAAATTCATTTTTTGATTTTGAATCATACAGCACCAACTTACTTAGCAACCCGTCTTTACGCTTACCATTACGAATAGACTTTTGTGACCCATCGCACTTCATTCTTGGATAATGTACACAGCCATATACGCCACTTGAAAAAAAAGTATTCCCTTTTTTGGAAGGGTTTTCTTGATCCATTATATGACTGTTTGTATTATATTAATATCACATATTATTTGCCTTTTTGAAACATCATATAATATTGATTTTTCATCATTTTTTTCAGCTTTACAACAAATAAAGTATTGTCTCCTTCAATGTCATCTTCAAACTCGAGGCACCCCTTCTCTCGCTCAATCATCTCAGCATTTTCTTCAACAAATTTTTTGTAATACTCTGAGGGCTTCAAGTCTTTACTTTTTTGTAAAACTTGCTTGACGCCTTCCAACATTTCTTTTGAAAATACAATTTCCTTTTTTCGTTTCCCTTTTTGTTTATTTTCTTTTAGCACATCAGATGGCGCCTTAGTCATGTTTTTAATGTGGTAATATTTGATGCTTTTGAATATTTTTTGCGTAATGTTATTTTTTCCTAGATCATATTGGTTTAGCTTTAACATTTCTTCTTCGTCACGCACCATCAAATTTATTTTAGGGTCTTCAATCCAGATTTCATAGGCTTCTTTTAAGTCATTCTTGTTCAAAAACCGGTTAATGTCTGCAAATAGCACCATTTCTTGATATAAGTCATCATTGGAAATCTTAAAACGGTATGTTTTTACGGGAGTGTCGTCTCGATGTTCATCATTCTGGTTGTCCATATTTTAATTTCAAGCCACACAATTGGTAGGTGTCTGACTCAAAGTTTTCCAAACTTCTTTCAATTTTATTTTAAATGAAAGAAAATAGATAATCATAAAATACAAAAATTAAAAAGTGAATATTTTTGTATTTTTCTAATTTATTAAACAAATAAAAGACAAAGATGACTTCCAAATCAGCACTGTTCAAAAATAACATTGATATTTCAGGCAATTTGGATGTTTCAGGAAATTTATCTCTCTCAGAAACATTGAAACTCGGTGACTCGGCAACATTAAACATACACGGCTTGGATATCCCCTCCCTTCCAACAGATTTGTGTGGACAAATTTTAGCAGTGAATAATAGCGCCACCGAATTAGAATGGATTAAAAGTGATGCTGTAGGGGGAAGCAGCGAAGGCACCGACGGTCCATCCGGGTTTTACGAAAATGCGACAATAGATACAACATCTAACCCGGATAATAATAAAAGTGGATTTTACAAGTCGCTGTTAACAACATTAGACATATCCATCAACGAATAGATATACTTCCCAACATGTTAATTTTGTACCTTATTACATTTATAATAAAATAAAATAATATATTTATTCTTTAATTATGAGTAGAGCAGCAAAATTTTCAAATAATGTTGAAGTTTCCGGAAATGTAGATATTAGCGGAGATTTAACGATCGGAACATCTTCCATCAATGTGGAAAGCAAGTTCGCCGAGTTGGACGTTTCCATCAATCTGTTGGAAACTCATGTTTCTGAATTGGATGCTTCTGTGAATCTGTTGGAAACCATTACCACAGACATCAGTTATATTTCCGGAACTACCACCATCTTAAACGGCTTGCGAGTCGATTGCAATTACAATTTAACTCTAATGAGAAATTGCGTTACTTCATCTGAGTTCCAATCTTTGTTCGGCGTTAGTTTTTCTGATTTGAGTGGTACTTTCTTGGAAATAACGGAAACTGCTGGCACCGCGAGCTCAACCGACTTTGTCAATGCTTTCGGTCCTATCGACGAATATGGAACATCAACAACATACGGTGGCGCATGTACATTTATTATAAAATACAAAATTGACAACTATCCGAATGATTCGTCATCGGCTATCCTATATGAAATCGGTGGGTCTGGGTATGGACTTTTAATTGGTTTTTCAAATAATTCTACACTAGTTATTTACGGAGGCCTAGGCGACAGAGCCCGCGGCAACAATGGTACCAGTAACCTTTTTGAATACGACATTGCAGGATACGAAGATCAAACCAATATAATTGGTTTTGATATATCATTCGTTAATATTAACGAAGCAGATTTTAAACTATATTTTAATAATGCGCTAGTTGATCAAAAGACAGCCCATGATCTTTCAATCAATTTTTTATTTGGGACCAACGAATCGGGGTTTGGGACTCGCGGCGGCGACAACTATAATCGCTTGTTTGAAGAAGACGAAAGAAATATCGTAGATATATCATTAGCAGTAGGTAGTTTTGTAGGACTTATTACAGACGGAGAATATATAGATCATGATTTTTATGGTGGCGATGTAACAGTTGACGGTCACTTGGATGTGAGTGGCGATGTAACAGTTGACGGTCACTTGGATGTAAACGGCGATTTGACGGTGGACGGCTCCTTGAACATTGGTAGCATTTACTTCACAGGGCACTTTTATAAAGACAATATAGAATTTCCTAGTGTAAGTAGTATAATCGCATCCAATGCTCTTTTAAACAACCAAGAATTTTTGACACTTTTAAACAACCAAAATATGAATGACGCTTCGCACAATTATACTTGGGCAGGGACTGGTGATGGGACTTATTTAGAAAATCAATATCCCAGCACCACCGCTTTTGAATGTGTTACAGCAGGCTATTACAATTTGAGCGTTATTCTACATTGTACGGATGGTTCTGCGAATGATCGTTCAATGGTTTATGGATATGTATTAGTAAGAAATAGCAAGAATATAGAGTTAAAACGTTCCTATTTGGGTTCTAGTTATTATCGCGATAACGAAAGTAACTCTGTGCCAGCTGCAGATGATTTGATTATTTCTGGAGGCGCGCTGATATATTTAAATTCTGGTGATACATTTACTATAGTAACACAAAGAGCGTACAGTCAAGATGCGTCAGATACTATTATGGCAGATAAATCAGAAAGTAGGCTATACTGTGAATATGTAGGATCAATTCTGAGGGAGGACAATTCTGAATTGGATACATCTGTTAATCTGTTGGAAACCATTACCACAAACATCAGTCATTCTTCGGCGGATTCAAAGACTGTATTCAATAATGATATTTCTGTGAACGGTGACGCCAATATTAGTTCAGATTTGACGGTGGGGGGGGACGCGATCGCGGCAAGAGGCGTATGGATGAGCTCGGACAATCGTCTCAAACACAACGAATCCACTCTAGAGAACGCATTAGAAGATATAAGGCAATTAACACCATTACATTATTTTAAAACACGAGAACAATATGAAAAAGACTATGACTTTTCTCTGAATGAACTTGGCGAACCATTAGATTCAAGTGGAAATGTTTTAACAAAAAACAAAGATTATTACATTGAATCTGGATTCATAGCACAAGACGTTTATGAGATACCTAACCTGAAGTTTACATTAAAAATTAATGACGCATCCTTTAACGACGCAAGTATGTCTATTTACGATATAAGCAGTACACTCGCGTTAGATTACAATTCAATTACGGTTCATTCCATTGCGGCGTTACAAGAAATAGATCGACAATTGATAGCAGAAAAAGAAAAAACCGCCACTCTTGAAACAGAAGTTACCACATTAAAAACTCAAATGTCCGAACTATTAGCACGCGTTTCTTCATTGGAAACTAATAATTCTACGACCACAACCGATGCCAGCGACAACACCACATCTACCGATGGTTCATAAAATGTTGTAAAATAATATTTTTCAAAACCATATACACAATAATATTTGAGACCGAGATCGGCAATGTTTTTAATCTGTCTTTTTCTTTTGACAAAGACAAATTAATTAGTTCGTAAAAGACAATATAGAAATAAGACGCAATATCATCGTTTGTCAAGTGGTAAAACTTCAAGTAATACAAAATGTCGTTGGAAATGTCGTCTTTTACGATAGAATATAAATTGTTCAAAATCAGGCTTTTGTCGCTTTTCACATCATTGTAATTATGTTTCACGAACAACTTAACCCTGACCCGAATATTTTTACAGATTTTGCCACGATGGTGGTGATTGTTTTCTATCGGAAATGATTCGCATACTTGTCCTGCCAGCCCGCCACCCAAATACAGGTACCCGCAAAACCACAACACAAACCATTTCTGGGTTTTATAACATGGAAGAATCTTCATAATAAAGGTAAGAAACCTTGTCTTTATTATGATGTTTTAATTGGGTTGTTCGTTTTAGTTTACTACAAAAGTTTATTTCAATTTTTTGTGTAATCTTAATCAATAATGGTTAAAGACTAATTCTTATATTACTACAGTATATCCATTGTAAAACACGACGATGATGCCGCAACAAACACGACAACTAAAGCAACCAACGCAAAAAGGGCAACCACAGACACAAACTCCATTTGTCTTGACCAACAAGAAGTGTATTGAATTTTACAGCAAGAATCCGCATATTGATTTTAATAATGTCAATGAAATGTTTATTGATTTGTTTCAAAAACTCACTTCGTCGGGTGGCAGCATTTTTCGCATTGACGAAATGAAAAATGCGCTCTCACAACTGGACAAGAAACTCAGCGTTCTTGACAATAATATTACTCAGAACAATACCATGATCAAGATGACGCACGATAACTTGAACAACAACAAGGAGTTTTACATACAACAAATCAAATCCATTATTCAAGAAAAGGAAAATGATCCAACAATCCTCAAGTTGATTCGTGAAGCAAATGAAACGTGGACGCAAAAATCAATCTTGACCATTACTGAACTCATCCCCAAGGTGAACGGTTCATTTTCGCAGGACATTTCCAAAACAATTCAAGAGCAGCAACAAAAATTACTCGACGAATCAAACGCCAAATTTCAATCATTTTTGAATGATAGCCAGCAATCTTCGCATCCCGAAATACTGGAAAAGTTGATTCAAGATAATTACGAAACCATTTCCAACAAGTTACTCAACACGTTTCAGCCATTTTTCAATCAAGAATCCAGTTTTCATCAAAACAATGTGGAATTGCGAACCTTTTTAGATAAGCAAAATAATTCAACCTTGAAAGGAAAGGTCAGCGAAGAGAAGCTGGAACATTGTCTGAACCAGGCGTTCCCCTGCGGCTCCATTGTGGACAAGAGTGGCGAACCTAAAAGTTGCGACTATTTGCTGGAGCGCACTGAAAATGGTGCGATAATGTTTGAGAATAAAGATTATGCGAATAATGTGCCGAACGATGAAGTGAAGAAATTTATTCGCGATATTGAGTATCAGAAAAAGGACGGCATTATGTTGTCACAGCACAGCGGAATTGCCAACAAAGAAAACTATCAGATAGATGTGCACGATGGGCAAATCATGGTATTTGTTCACTGTGTAAAATATGACGAAAGCAAGATTCGTGTGGCGGTGAATCTGGTTGACCACTTGCGCCAAGTTTTGGACAAGTATAAGAATGAAAAAGAGGAATTGGTTTTCTCGAAGGATGATATGAGCGCGATCAACAAAGAATATTTAGCATTTATTGACCAGCGGAATGGATTAATTGAGAACTACAAGAAGACTTACAAAGACCACTTGAAGCAATTGGAGAGCTTTGAAATGCCATCGCTGATTAAATTGTTGGATTCAATATTCACAAATGTGGAACAATTAACGTACACTTGTCAATATTGTAAAACTTATGTTGCTAAAAATAAGCGAGCATTAACAACACATCAAAATAAATGTAAGAAAAGTATTGTCAATTTAGATGCTCAAGAACTCTCAAATATCTAATTCCATCATGCCGCGAATAATGAGCATAAATACGAGAGCATGAAGGAGAAGACCTACTATGGTTGGACAACCAGCCGACGACGAGACGGCAACCACCGAGCCAAATAGGCTGTTCATGAGCATGTAAGTGTATGGACTTGAAATGAGTAAAAAGACGATTGCTGAATATAGCGAATATTTCCATTTGTCTTCAGAACCATAGTCTTCTTCATCGTCGTGATATTCATCATCGTCATATTCGTCGTCGTCATATTCGTTTTTGTCTTTACAGCAATCATTTTCGCAATTTTCATCACAAACTTTCTGCTCCATTGCTTGATTCATCGTCATTGGTTGGTTCATCGCTGGTTGATTCATCATCATATGCTGGTTCATTATTATTTTATATAATATACTTTTTTTTTATTTTAGCAAATTTATTCTGTTTTGTCTTTATTAGTATTTTCTTGGGGTACGTTTTCATTGCTTTTCTCTTTGATTGATTTCTGGTATTTTTCTAATTGTGGTAACGATAAATAACCCAAGGTAGTTGCCACAGATAAAAATAAAATTGTAAATTTGTTATATTTTAGTGAGTTAATTAAAAAAGTATTGTATGATTTTAAAAAATCATTCATTCGTATAACTATTTACTACTATAATATATTAATTTTTAAATTATTTAGAAATAGTTATAATATATAAATAATATATATATAACTTTTAGTATGCCAACCCTAAAAGCGGAGTTTTCGGGTGGAAATGACAATGGCGCTACCGTCCACAGCCCCCCGGCTACGAAAGCGGCGCAAGCGGCGGTGGGGGGGTCGTCGTACTGGAATCGTGCGAAGAAGGCGGTGACGGCGGTGGTGCCTGGAACGGCGGGGGAGGAGAAATCCGACGACTACACGACCACTCCCCCCTACCACGACCCCGCCACGTCGGCCGGCGCGGGCGTCGCGGCGGCGGCGAAGAAGGAGCGCGAGAAGGCGGCGGCGGAGGAGGAGGTGGCGAAGGCGAGTTTGAAGGCGGCGGCGGAGAAGGTGGCGGAGGCCAAGAAGGCGGAGGTGGCGGAGGCGGAGGCGGCGGCGGCGGAGGCGGAGGCGGCGGCGGCGGCGGCGGAGGCGGAGGTCAAGAAGGCGGAGGCGGAGGTCAAGAAGGCGGAGGAGGCGGAGCTCAAGGCCCGTGCTGCGTTGGTGAAGAAGGAGCGCGGCCGGGAGACGCCGAAGAAGGTGGCGGCGGCGGAGAAGGTGGCGGCGACGATGTTAGCGGAGCTGGGGTTGAGGAAAGAAGAGCAAAAGGAAACGGCGAGAACACTCGAACAAGCGAAGAACGGACTCGAACAAGCAAATGAAGAACTCGAACAAGCGAAGAACGGACTCGAACAAGCGAAGAACGGACTCGAACAAGCAAAGAAACAAGAGACGAACGGCTTGAGTGCGCCCCCCCCCTTGCCGGATGCGGCGGCGATGCCTTATGAACATACAGTTATTTTATTCGAGACTTCTGAACTAGAGAATAATAACAAGAATTTCACAACAAAATTAAAAGATAAGATTATCTCCGTCCTAAACGAACGAAAAATACCGAAGATAGAGCATATAAATGACAGTAGTATATATGTTGCATTCGTAAATCCAACTAAGGGTACTATGTCAGCATTTGGAAGTAGTAAACATAACCCATACCAATATTTAGGAATTACATTAGATTTAACTAATTTAACACGTGAAACCGGTTTAAAATCTAAAGATATATTTGAAACATGTAGTACACTATGTAGGGAATCATTATTATCTAAAGTTTAAATTAACTAAAACCGGAAAGGGTGCTAAAGAAATATTTGAAATATGTAGAAAAAAATAAATATAATATCTTACTATATAATAATATGCCCGGGGATAATACCTACTATCAATCTTTGACTACGGACAGTAGTTTTGCGGCTACTCTATACACCGGCGACGCAAGTGAGATAACCGGATATGTTTTTGATCTCTTTCAAGCCGACGTTTCTTTAACACTAGATCCCTCGTTTGCTGCTCACTTGCCCGGTGGCACTGGATTTGCGGCGGTTGATGCAATCGCAACATTCGACTTGAGCGCTTCGGTTTTTAATAATTTGTTTTTCATCACAGTGGACTCTAGTGATATTGATAATGTTGGAGGCAATGACGTTGTTTTCTCAATTGATGGTAGCGCGGTTCAATACCCATTTATAGATAGTGATGTAAGTATGGAATTTTCCAATTCTACAATAAAATATGGTGCTGTTAATAATCAATATGTTGATCAATCGTTGAAGAAGGATATTGTAAGATACATTGCGAAATCGATTACTGGAGGTTATGCGGTCGCCGATATTTTCTCGAATGAGTCTGAATTAATTGCTGATGTTGAGGCACAAGACGTTAGCTTGCACGAGATCCTTGGTAGCGCAATTGACTCTCTTAAAGCTGTTACAGAAGGTTATACAGTTGATCAAATCAACGACGCTACTATTGTCGATACTGATCAACTCCGCTTCTTCCAAGTAGCACAGTCACTTTTCGGTATCAATGTTAACGATACTGGTGTCGGCGGAAGACAGGAAGCGCTTTTTGCGGATTTGTCAAATGCTTCGGTTGATGCTAGTGGTCACCCATTGGCTAGCGTAACGGTTCCTCTCAAATTCACGGTGGGCGATGCCATTGCTCTTCGTATTCAGTATGACCCGAATAGCAGTCCGGTTGATGGCATGGGCGACAACACGATACCCAGCCGTTCTTACAAGATTCTGATTCTTCTAAGTTAAATGTAACAAAAACATAAAATAGTTTGGACTCTGTGTAAATAATATATAAATAACATAATTTGTTCTATTTATATATTAATGGTTGTTGGTAGATCAAATGGAAATGTTAGCGGTGTGAGTCAACTTGGAGGATTCAATCTTGTTGGAGGTAAAAGAGAGAACCGTAACCTCAAATACGACTATTTCAGGTTAAAAATCTTATATGAGCGTGTTTTGTTTCAATTGCGACCTCCCATGACTTTATATAACGAAGGTGAATTTGAGTTTTTTATGAGTTCAATGCCCAACGTCTTGACATTAACACGTGTACTTAATAACGAAAACACCTTTTTTATGAACGACCCCAAACCTCTCAATGATTATGAATATGAAGGCGGATTAGTCGATAAGTATCTTTTCATTACAAATCGTCTGGTTGATACTATCAAGCAGGCGATGACGGAGTATATTAAAATTCGCAATTTAGAAAACGAAAATGCTGAACTGAAAAGTTACAAGGAAATATTACAAGACAAAGATAAATTAGTGTCATATTTAGAACAACAACAAAATACCGGTCATCTTTTTTCGGCATCCGCAACTTTGCAAACTCAACCGCAATTGAAACTGTGGTATCAAGTTTATATGGAACGTCACGGTCCGCCTGGGGATGGTGTATTCAATAGTGAATTGTTGGCAGAAATCATTGAGGAATTAATTGCGTCCGGTGAAGTGACCGAAGATGAACTAATTTTTTGAGTTAAGTAACTTATAATAATGTAGTCAATTTTTCTGGATTATTTAAATAATCATACAAATTATCGTAATTTATTTTTTTTCCGTTATACTGTTTTATAAATTTTTGCCGGCATTTTTTTTGGTATTTTTCCATTTCTCCTATTTCTCCGTTCTGATATCCATCTGTAAATGCTTCTGCGACTAGTCCCGCAAGACTTTCAAGTAACTCAATGTCGCTTTTTTTTTTCATTTCAACCGCAGTTTTGAATACACCTGACAATAACAATTTCTTTGCTTTTATTTCATGTATTTCATGTATTTCACTCTCTCTCTTCTTTCTCTCTCTCTTCTTTCTCTCGCTCGCTCCCTCCTTTTTCTTTGGTTTATTCATTTGTGTGTTCATTTTATTAACTGAAATTACGGCTATTTCCAACAATTTTTTTGCTTGTGCTTCTGGTTTATTCATTTGTGTGTTCATTTCATTAACTGAAATTACGGCTATTTCCAACAATTTTTTTTGTTTCGCTTCTGCTTCATCCATTTGTGTTTTCATTTTATTAACTGAATTTACGGCTATTTTCAACATTTTTTTTTGGATGGCTACCGCCGCTTGTGCTTCCAAGTTGTGTTCGAGGGAACCTTTCCTCCCACCACCTTCTTGATACATATTGTTATCATCATCTAAATCAATAGAAAAAATGGCGCTTTCTAAACAAGCCATAATATTAATATATAGTATTATATTACTTATTCATAAATAAATTCATAATGGCGATTGAAAAACTTGACATTAATCTTTATTTCTACGAATACTTACTTCAAAATAAGTTCACTTTTTTTTTGTGTTCCTTATTACTATTGACATATCCATTGCAAAAAGTGGTTCTCCCCAAATATTATGGTAAAGTAATATCCAACTTACAAGAAAGTTCAAACAAAAAGTTTGTGGAGAGCGCAAAAATGCTATTGATTATTTATGCGTCTATTCAATTACTACATTCTATATATCAAAAGATACAAGGCGCTCTTGTTCCTAAATTTTCAGAGTTTTCTATGAAGAAAATCTTCTCAAGTTTGTTGAAAAATGACAACGAAGATTTTGAAAACATGAAAGTTGGAGAAATCTTGGCAAAAATATCTAAATTGCCAAATCTGATTTATCGTTATTTAGACATCTTGAAAAGTGTTGTCTTTTCTCAATTGATTGTCTTGGCGAGTTGTATATTTCATTATTATCATATATCGTCTAGAATCTTGTTAGCATTTATTTTAGTTGTATTTGGTGTATTATTATTACAGTTTGTGACGTATAAGACTACAATGGGGGTTGAAATGCAGCGCGAACGGGAACAAGACAAGATATATCAACATCTCCAAGATGTTCTGAACAATTTGATTTCCGTCATTGTTTGTAAGAACGAAGAATATGAAAAAGACAAATTAAGCACAATATTTGTGTCATTCACAAAAACTTTCAACAAGGTCTTGAACATCAACTTCATTATGCGTGTCATTTTCTCTTTTTTCAATATTTTCTCTTTTTGTCTTTTGAATTATATTTTATACAAGGAATATTCTAATAAAAATATCACCAAGGAACATTTTATTTCATCATTCATCATAACCTATAGTGTGTTACAATTGTTCAACGACAGTGCGCATTCAGTTCGTATGTTAGTGGACATGACCAGTCAAATTACAGATATGGAACACTTTTTCAACAATCAAATCTTTCAGAAAAAACACAGTTCACATGAAAAACGCCGATTTGTGAACGGAGACATTGTATTCAAAGATGTAATTCACAAATACTCTAAAGATGGCGGCGAACACGTCGCGTTGAAAAAGGTAAATATGGTAATCAAACAAAATGAAAATATTGCGCTTACAGGACATATTGGTAGCGGCAAGTCAACGCTGATTAAAACGCTCTTGAAATTAACGATTCCTACCTCTGGAACTGTAACGATTGGTGGAGTTGACATTAATAATATATCTAAAAAGGAGTTATATTCGCACGTCTTTTACATTCCGCAAAAGCCCAAGTTGATGAATCGAACTTTGTACAAAAACATCATTTATGGTTTAGAAAAACCCGAAAACAAAAAGGATGTTCTATTCAAAATAGAAAATATTATGACTTTTATGAAACTTGACGATATTACAAAACAAGTCTTTGTTGAAAAAATGGACGATTCTGTTGGACTTGAAGGTTCGAAATTATCAGGCGGACAACGTCAAATAGTATGGATTATTCGCGCACTTCTCCGTAATCCGTCAATCATTGTTATGGATGAACCAACGTCATCATTGGACAAATCCAATAAGCAAAAAATATACAATATTATTGAAGAAATTGGTCTCCAAAAGACAATCATCGTCATAAGTCACGACGATATATCACTCGGATTTAAAAAAGTCTATATGAAAGACGGGCAAGTAAGTCAGTTGAGCATTTAATTTTCTTGATTAATTATATAAGAAAATAAATGGTATCTAACACAGAAGAATTACTCAACCTTGTCAAAAACGACAATACAAACAAAACAAAATATGTTATTTTGTTCTTTGTATTTATGATTGCGTTGTCGCAAAACTTATTCAAAAATTTGTTTGGTTGTAATCTACAAAAAATAATAAAAAATAACTATACCAAACACGTAATTAGTTTGTTGTTCTTGTTTCTACTCGTCGATATAAATATAGACACGAATATAGAGTACAAATCAAATCCGTTGATAAGTTTGGTATTTTCGGTAATTATATACGTGCTCGTATTTTTACTTCTACATAGTAATAAAATATACATTACGTTCATATCCATCATTATCTTCGTGTTGATTATTTTGGACAAATTCAAAAGCTACTATCAATCCACAATAAACGACCAAGAAGATTTACAAACCAGGTTAGATTTGATTTATAAAACAACAAATGTGTTTGTCATAATTGTTGTCCTTACAATTATTATTGGCACGCTAACATCTCTCAATATGAATAGTCTGAATAAAACCATTTACGGTAAAATTAAATCTTGTGCCTAAGAAAGAAAGTAATAATGAAGATAAATAATATATTTAAATATAGGATATTATTTATCTAGTAGTATATAATGTTTTTGTTTAATGATGTTAAAAAAAATGAAGACAGGCGTGTAAAATCGATTGAACTGTTAAAAATACTGAATAATATTATTTTCAACAGAACATCTTGCAGTAAAATTATGTGCTGTGGCGGATGGTCTCTTTTGGGCATCTATTCCACCACCCAACTGAAATACATTGTTCCATTTATTACTAATTTTGTATGTGGTAGTGCAATTGTCATCGGCGGCATTTCTATGTCTACTTGGATGATCTCTTACTTTGTCTACAAAAAGGAAAACGACGAATCTGACATTGTTGAAACAGAATATGAAAAATATTTGAATTTTATCAACAAGGATTACGAATTATTTATTGATATTTACAAGAATGAAAAGGAAGATTATTTTACAAATGAAAACAAAACATTTATTAATGAATTGAAAGACCGTAGCAACCATGAAACTTACGAACTTCCATATTCATACAATCCTAAGATGATGTTTTATTACGACAACGATTCGGACACTTTTCACTATTATTGTCAAAGTGATGTTTCGTGTAAAGTTTTAAATTCGGCGTGTAGAACATACACGATTACTAAAAAATGTATTCAACTATTTCAAGATGAAGAGGAGATTCAATACATGAAAGGAGAGGCGTCTTATGATGTGGATGTTTCCTTTTCAAATGTGCCTGAGGAAACAACTTCAACGAATTCTTTGGGTTCTACATTATCTGCGACCGAACCAGAAGAAGGCAAAGAAGATGAAGAAGAAGAAGAAGAAACAAATGGATTTGTTAATATATTTTACAACAAAAAAAGCAAGAAAGAAAAGGCTAGAAAAATGACAAAAATACCACAATTAAAGACAAACAAATTTATTTACAAAGGGACGCTAGACGAATACAATAAAGATTATTTAAAGAAGGCAATTGTTGAGAAACAGACAAGTTATGAAGAGTATTTAACACAGTGTTCAAAATAACACAGCCTATGATTGAAGAATGGTGTAATTGTTTTTCTTCAAGAATTCAATAAATCCAATACTTTCCTCCATATCATAACTACTTTCAAGATTATTTTTTGCGATTTCATATGCGACTCTTTCGTAAACATTAAAATTTTCAATATAAAGGTTTAGCAATTCATCTAATGGTTTTTCACATTTGGCGTTGTTTTGGGGTTCCATTTTCCGGCAGCGAAAGGTTATGATTCTAACAGCGTGTAAACATTTAAATCAATTTTAATACGAAACTAACTACCTAAATTGATGGGTCATATGATAAAGTATGATTGTCGTATAAATAGACAACATATGGCTCATTCATATTCTCAAGGGAGATTTGTTCTCCGTTCATAAGCGAGTCGCACCCATGTTCGCTACTACATTTACGTCCGTTACTGTAGATAGGCAATTTAATATTGTCATAGATGGTATAATAGTACCATTTGTCTCTGCGTGCGTGGATTGGTTTCGCAAAGATCGGGAACATTTTGGTGGATTGATTCTCATTTTTTAAATATCCAATTTGGCGATAATTATGTGGTTGATTGTATTGTAGAGGTGGGCTGTAAGGATTCATTAGCGTATCGTTCGGCGTTTGGTTGTAAGACAGTTTAGGGTCCATAATCGGTCTTAGCAAGTCGTAACTACTTTGTGGTTTTTCGTAATGAAGATGTGGTGACAAATTGTTGTGGTGATGTAAAAAAGGAGATGAATGCGATGTGACTAATAGTGGAGAATGGCGATTCATTTGCGAAACATAACAGTGTTGATATATTAGATACAGTAAAATTCCGGACAATACAATAATAAACAACAATGTAAAACTTTCAATGCAAAATGTTCCTGGCGGACACTTAGATGTTAACTTTGATTGTTTTGCCATATAAACGCTATAATATAATGAAATATTATTATATGTAAATATTATAATGAACAAACTGACTGTTATGAAAAGCGCTGTTGCAATCATACTTTTATTATTTATTGTACACAGTTTAGGATACATATACAAATCCTTTTTGAAAATAGAGAACTTTGACGCCGATGACGCAGACAAAAAATTGGAACAGTCGCTTAAAACCACCCTTGAAAAGTTTTCATTACTTAGCTCAACAACACAAGAGGCAATGAGTTGTAATATGAAAAAATAATAAACTGCAATTTAATTATATAAATATATATATCAAAGTATTTATATAATGAGTGGTGATAACCATTTACATCTTGAAGTGCGCGACATTTTACAACACATAAAAAATGCGATTGACAATGAAGCATTATGGATTAAACATTATGAAAATCTCAGAGAAATAGAGAAAGATTTGCCGGAAGAAGACACGGAGAAAGATTTGCCGGAAGATTCTCAAGAAACTAAATCTTTGGATAAATTGTTTATACATGACCTTTTGCGTCTTGAATTGAAAATATATGGGATTTCCGATGATGGTAATAAGAATACTATGAAACTCGTGATAAGTAAAATAAAAGACATAGAAAAATTTATTCCTATGGTTTTCAACTTCAAAGAAAGATTAAAACTCGTTTTGTGTGCGGTTTCTCATATGGATAAAAATGGCGTTAAAGGTGAACTAAATGAAGGTAGTCTAAATTATAAAAACATGGTGGAAAATTTTGAATCTCTTCATGGTAATAGTTTGCCTGAGATAGCCTCAGCTAAGAAACAACCAGAAATGCAAGAAACGCGAGAAATGCAAGAAACGCGAGAAATGCAAAAACTGCAAGAACTGCAAGAACTTATAAAAGATAAAGCACACGAACGCAACCAACAAGTAATAACAGTTAAAAAAGCGCTTGAGAAAATAGCCGATCCCGGCGAGCGCGCGGGGCCGGTCACTCGTAGTCATAAAGGTGGTAGTAATGCTGGTCCAAATAGTTATTGTCATATAGGTATAAATGAAATATTTGACGATATACCTCAATTTGAAAACGAAAATCCGGTAAAAAAATTTGAATCATCCTACAAAAATTTAAATGCTGCCGCAAATGCAAATGCAAATGCAAATGCAGATGCTACTAGGGGACAAATATTTGAATTATTGTCATGGATAAGTTTTTCAACTAAAAGAATTAAAGGCGCAAGGAAAGATAAAATTTTAAAAATTTTAAAAGATAACTTTGTAAAGTCTCTACAAACCCATGTAAAGTTTCTACAAATCCTATCTTATTTACCAGAAAGAATAGTGGAAAGAGTGAAAAACGAAATAGGCAAGTTAACACTCAAAGATTTCGCAGAATATTTAAACCCGCTTTTCTTAAGAAACTCTAGCGAGAAGGCGTGGGGAGGGGCAAACGCAAACAAAATTATTCCAAGAAACAAAACAGATTTTAACGAGGTTTATGAAAATACTCCAATTACTCTCTTTGTCAAAGAAGAAGCCCAAAATGCATTTGATAAATACATCACCGGCTTATTTGAATATTTACTCGTAAATCTTTTAAAAGATATAATTGAAAAAGAACTAGAACATTTGAACAAGAAACTGGATGAAGTGAAACGTCAGCGTCATGGTTTTAATTACACTTTTGAAAAAACAAGTGACCCATTACTTAGAATGTTTTTGTGTTTTGTTTCTGATTGTGTTGGTTTCATGACTTCAAAAATATCCCAAGAAAATGACTTCTGGCATAAATTGGAGAAAAGCATTGGTAATGGAATTAGTCTTGATGATGAAACTCTTAAACGCGAAATTGACAGTGTTCAAATATCTTTGTTTGATTATCTTAAAAAACAGTTGGAAAAATCAGAAGAAGAAGAAGAAGAAGAAGAAGAAGAAGAAGAAGAAGAAGAAGAATACGACAAAATCAAATTTCTAATTGTTAAAGCCAAACTAATATATCTTCTCCAAAACTATCATTATTTCTAGTTAGAATACTAGGCGGTATCAAATATGATTTGATTTTTGACTCTTTCCAAATAATTAACGTATTTTTGATTTATATTTGCATAGTTGTTTCCGTACAAACAAAAATAGGTGTCGCAGTTCTTGAATGTATAATAAACTTCGCAAAACAATACTAAAAACACAATCTTATTTTTCGCAAGAAACTTTTTATTAACCAAGAAGTTTTCTGTGTTCATATTGCACTCGCTAAAAAAGTGCACATCGCGTCTCATATAAGGTAATATGGTATCTTGATTTAATCGGTAGTGTTTAAATAAGAGTGTTTTTACAAACAAAACAGTAAAATCATAATAACTAAATTTCAGAATTTTAAATGATGTTTCTCGGGTATTACGATAATCATCGCACTTTTTTTCGTAAAATAATTTCATGATCTGCTCGCTTTTGGGGAACAAATAGCTAATTATTTCTTCAATAATATATTCGGGTAAGTTGTATTTTTCAAGAATTTTACCAAACAAAACATCAATATTTATTTCATTTATTTTATGATAATCAAATGAAATAAATGCCATAATACTGTTTCTATTTTCCTTGAAACTTTTAAATCAAGTTCATGTTAATCTAAAAATTGTTTAAGTCTTCTTAGCCGTTTTGCGCTTCGCCTTCTTGTTTTTCTTCGCAAGTTTCTTGCCAGTTTTACGCACCTTTTTGATAACAGACTTGGCTGAATTTTTAATCTTTTTGACAACCTTCATTGTTTTGTTGTTAACATATTCGCCAATTTTAACGCCCTGTCTCTTCATTTTTCCGGCCATCTTCAGAACATCGCCGAATTTCTTCTCGGGGTTTTCTGCCTTAACTTTCATTACAAACTTGTTCCAATCTGAAAGCTTTCTTTTCGTTTTACCTCCCATTCTCTATATATGTATCAAATATTAATTTTTCTTGGTATTTTGAACATCCTTCAACTCGTCGTACAATTGTTTTACGTATTGTTTGCCAAAAGCAAAATGAAACGCTATCAATCGCTGGGTCAAATCAGTTGCTCTGTAGAATAATTGCTCAATATATTCACAATATGTCATCAAACGAAATCTAATATAATATTTAATACATCTCCATTTAAATTATTTAATATATTAATATTTTTACGAAGAAAATATCTTTCTCTCAATCTCATAAACTGTATCCCAAACTTTTGCACGTCTTTGGAAAGCTCCAATAGCGGGTCACTCAACTCGCGGTTACAAAGCTTATTATAGCAACAGGGACAAGAATGTTCATGCAAGACAACGTCGTGTTTATATAAATAAAACTGACTGCAATCTCTGAAGAAGTCAAAATAATTGATTGTAGATATTTCATTGTTATTGGGGAGAGAAGAATAAAGACAAAATGTTGGGTCTTTGAACGGATAATCGTATGGAAGTATAATTTTTATGTTAAAAAACAAACGATCATTTTTATACACATTGATAACATACGGTTCCAATTCATTTACAAACAAAGTGCGGACATCAACTTTGTCTTTGCCGTAATAGTTTTCCAATAGTTTCAATTCTTTATTTACCCGATTCATCATTTTAAGTTTAACCATGATGTTTCTAAAGAGATTGATTTGTTATTTTATACTTCCATCTGTCTTTTTAATATTTTTCTACATATATTGTAATACTAACACGAGTATGAATTATTTAACGTATATCTCTTTTTTTGTTACATGCTCTTTTCTTGTCACTACAGGAACAATCACATTCATTGAAGCCCTTCGCACCGATATTGTTGCCATGCGACATATTTTGAATTTAGAAACATGTATTTCTATTGTCGCTGCTTATTTTTATGGTAAGTTCATTACCATGTTAGAACCGTATAAAGAAGTGATTCTAAGCAAGAAACAAGACAAAACCGAGGAAGAGAAAAAAAAACTAGCATCAATTGAGAAAATGGTGAACGACACCCGATATGTAGATTGGATGATTACTACGCCGATTATGTTACTTGTTCTAGTATTAGCATTTCAATACAATTCCGGACAAAAAGGTGTTAAGTTTTCTGATTATTTGTTGATTTTATTGATGAACTACGGGATGCTTGGCTCAGGATATTTAGGCGAAAAGGAAAAGCTACATAAACTGACCGCCAACATTATCGGTTTTGTCTTTTTTGGACTATTATACGGATTCTTGTATTACAAATATTTATTGAAAATCAAGAATGGCAATAATGCGAACAATCAATTGTTATATGGCGCATTCTTCATTTTATGGGCGTTTTACGGTATCTTTTACTTGACTAAAGATTCAATCAAAAACACCGGATATAATGTACTTGACTTATTTTCCAAGTGTTTTGTTGGTATTTACTTCTGGTCTTATAGTTCGAATATATTTGTTTAATAATTCATTTCATATTTGCTTTTTCATAAAATGTCATAATAAAAATATTATTACATTTTATAATACAAATGGAGTTGTCCAAACTGTTATTGAAATTATTGTACTTAGCCCTTTTATATATGTCTTTTTACTTGCTCATCAAACCACAGGTTCAAATGAGTGGAGCAAATTTGAGTGTTAGCGTTCTCTCCATTAGCATCTTACTCGTGTATTTCACGTTTGACAAAGGTTACGATTACTTAACAAAAAACGAAATTGTAATTCAAAAAGAGGGAACTGACAAACGCGAGAAGGACAGCGACGATAAAGACAGTAAATATCGCAACAAGGTGGAAATTGTAGACAAGGTTCACAAAGAAACATCATCCAATTCTCTTTTTGACCACACACACAAATTTGTTCAAGACAAAGTATTTAATTAATAATAAGAACGCTCGCTACGGGTTCGCAATAATTTTTCTCGGTTTTGAATGTCACTGCGAAACACATGTTTTCCAACGTGATTCAAGTTGTGCTTTATGTTTAACCATACTTCGCCTCCGATATCATTGACCCTTGCGCAAAATGAATAATCTTCTGACAAGTAAACTTTGTCTTTTATCATACAACAAAAGAGTCCACAAATAGTGTTGTCATTTTTATCAAGACCATCGGTTTTGATTGTTAATTCAGTGTGCTTTTGACACAACTTATTAACAATTTCTCTTTTTATCAACATGAATCCTGTAGAAGCATGTTTCACTCGTATATAATCGTCGTTATCATTCTTTACCAATTTATTGTCTTCGTCTAGAAACGCATTGTAGTTATAATCAAGTCCTCGGGATTCCAATGATTCTTTTGATTGTATCTCCGTTTGCATTGAGCGCATAAAACGATTCCAATTGAAAGATTTTTTAGAATATGCGCAACAAGCAACATCCTTATCGACATTGATCAAGTCTATCACCGCTTTTGCTGGAAATTCAATGTCAGAATCTATGAAAAGTATGTGTGTGAAATCGGATTTAATAAATTTAGCCAATGAATTATTACGGGCGCGTGGGATCAAGCTCTCATTTCCTATAAAGTCAATAACATATTCAATCCCACATTTTGTCAAGAGTGTGTTGAGGTTTAATATACTCATCGTATATTGCATCGTCATCATTGCGTCATAACAAGGCGTTGAAATAAAAAGTTTGACTTGAGATTTATCTTTATCAAGACTAGCCATACTTTATTCAGACATTACTTTCTATATTTATTTTTATTTTTTACAAATTTATTGACTAGTTTATTGTATTTTTTTCTTGAAATTCTGTTGCGCCGACAGTTTGGCAACATATTTGTCTTTTCTATCACTTTCTTCAATAACTTTCCACTACTGTCTAAACCTCTCAGATAGTTGAACGCATATTTTGAATGAGTTTCGCATGGAATGCCGTTAGCAATAATAGTATCAGAAAAGTAATTGCTTGTAAATACATGGTAATATACAAAGTATGGATCATTTGTAACGTGTTGTTTGATATGTTTCATCAATGACACCGGCGCAAACATATCGTTGTTTGGTAAATAAATACAATGATTATATGTCAAGAATAAATCTTGGTCGCAAATAAACTCTTTGGACAATTGCGAACCGCAAGGGATTCTATGCGGATACTCTTTTCCGTCGTTCTGTTTGACATATTTCTTCACCTCTAAGCATTCAATTATATTGTTTTTGTGGTCTATTAACATGTCTTTTCCTGGAATCAAATTTTGAACCTTTTTGTATCCTTTTGTGGTAAGAATGTTAGTGTCTTTCAAAAAGCACGGAATAAAACCTGTCGTCGGATCAATAAACACTGGCTCATATTCCTCAACAACTTCTACTACATTGGCATTGTTGTATGCCGTGGCATCGTAATTCCATGAAAACGAAAACGAAACATCATTGTAATAATGAAGGCTATTTAATGTGGAATAGAAAGTCGTCTCATTTATAATAATGCCGAGTTCCGCACTTACATCGGGTAAAATTGGACTAACCGTTACAACAACAATACTGTTACTAGCGTCTACTGATTGTATTAAATTTGTGATTTGAGTGTCACTTGTTAAAGTATATATATATTTGAGGTCTATTTCTACTGTTGTACTGAATGACAAATCAATATCTATAGTTCCAGTTGTAGTTGTCGCACCATTTTGGACAACACTGCTAGTCATGTCAACTGTCGGCAGTGAAGGTGGTGGAGGACTTGATGAAATTATCTGCGAACCAAATATAATACTGTTTGTATCATCAATAACATAAACATCATCTTTACTGAAAGGACTACCCGTTGCGACTACCCCATCAATATTTAAAGCAAAAGTATTATCGGAATTAACCACAGTTAAGTAAGCCACGCCATTAATTTCAACTTTTACCAAGTCACCTTCATTTGCTAATGGAACAAACAACACGCTATCAACTCCCGTATCTTCAATAACAACCGGTGGCTCAAGCTGATTTGATTTAGCCATTATAACCTGTTCAACATCTGGGATCTTCTCAGTTGCCGTTTCACTCATCGCGACATCATCCAAACTCATCTTGATTGCGGTAACATCATCCGCCATTTCTAAAATTTGATCAATCAATCTTGTAAACACCTTACTGTTAGTAATTGTAACCGAGGCTGGCAATGCAACAACCGGAATTGAATCAACTTCTCCGACTGTAATTATTCCACCCATATAACCGTGATTCCCGCATTGGTAATACAAAGTGGATGGAGTATCCGAAGTGATGCTAATTTGCGTGTAAGCTCCCGCACTTCCCGGCGTTCCATTGACGCTTATATCTGTTGTGTATTGCACACTCTTATCTACATCTTCATAGAATAGTAACGGATGTTCAGAATTGGTTAAATCGTCTTGATTAAATCTGTACACATTGTCTTGATCTAGTGCCAAGGAAAGCGCCTCAGTTCCATCAATATAATACGCACTACTTGACCCTTGGCTGTAATATGAATTGCTTGAAGTTTTGGTATCAACTGTGACGGTGTAACTTAGATCAACAGACACTTCACCACCTTCTACTTCAACGAAGTCGGGAACAGTCAAATCCGGAATTTCAATCGCAAGGACCATATTAATTTCATCAGAACTCAGTTTATCTTCTTCCGCAATATCAGCATCATCTGTGAATAACTCCGCAATCGCAGCAGTTTCCAAAACTTTTGAAACCTTCGCAGTAATCGTAAATGAAAATTCATTACTAGAACTAAAATAATTGCCGGCTTCGTCTGTAATCGCATCATCTCCAACTTTGAATGAAATTGTATTATCAATCGTGTTGTCAAGGGCCGAAATGACAAATGAATAAAGTGAATCAGAACCACTCAATCCAGATAGCGCGCCATTTGAAGATACCGTGAAATCATTTGTAGTCAATGACGGCATGCTCTTGTTGAATTGAATATTGAACGGTACATCTTGAATATTTGAACATACGTCTTGAACAATCGAACTAACACTAGAACTAATAGTTCCAGTTGGAGTCACACTATCATATTTCCACGAATAATTATAAGAAATATCATTATACAAATTTTCATTATCAAAAAAATTATAAAAGCCAGTATCTTCTGGGAAACTGACCAAAATATCCGCAGAAGAGTCCTCGACAACATCCGGAACCACAGTCAACACGTAAGAATTATTTGAACCGCTCAATGTACCAGAAGCGTTTGTAATATTAATTGTATTCACATCAAATACAACATTTTCGGTAAAATTTAGTTGTAAATCTATTGAACTATTGTTTGTAAATGCACCTTCTTTTACATCACTTGTTGTCATTGTTAATTTCGGAATTGGTGGTGTATATGTCCAAACGAATTTATTGGATTCTTTGTTTCCTTCACTATTGTTATCATATCGTGTAACTGAATTTTCGGGTAGTAGTAATGATGTTTCTGTATTCGGTGTAACGCTTTCCAATGTAAATGTATAATTTCCATTCTCTTCATCTATATTTGTGATGGTTCCATTGACAACTGTGAATATACTTTCAACGACTGAATCAAAAGTGGGGTAGGATAATGATAGCGTTATTTGAACAGAACTATATAGATGAGACGCGCCAGATTTCAAATCAGGACTTTCAATAGATGCCATGTAATCAGTTCCCGTGTAATTCCATACAAAGCTATTTGAAGCAGTATCATTGAAAATACCAAGACTATCTTTTACCTTGTTATCCGCAATCTGAAAAGAAATAGATACAGACGAAGACGCCGGAATTAATGTTGCCTTGTAGCTTTCTCCATATGTAATCATATTTCCCATGTAATCATGTGCCTCGCATTGATAATAAAGTGTTGTTGGTGTATTCGAATCTACCACAATAATTGTAGATGTTGCCGAAACCGTTACTCCAGTAGTATATTCTGAACCACTTGTCTTTTCTGCATCTGTATAAAACTTCAATGGATGAGCAGAATTGGAAGCATTGTTAAAAGTATATGTATTTCCTGCAACAAATGATACTACCTTGGCTTCTTCGCCATTCAAAAAGAAGGCACTTGAACTTCCTTTGCTCGCATACGGATTATTTGCCGATGCTTTGCTACCAATAGTGACCTTGTATGTATTTTCGTGTTCTGGGAAAGTAGTTGATTGAGTTAATTCAGATAAATTGCCATTTGTAATATCCACATCTGCCAATGTAAATCCCGAAACAGGTTTACTGAAGACAAAATATGTTTCTATACTACCGACATCAGCACTGTCTCCGCTATTGATATCTTGCGACGCAATGTAAACATCTGGTTTAATCTTGTGATAAGTCCAATTGAAAGTATGAGATGACGTATTTTTATTACCATATTCATCGCTGAATGCGCCACTCGGCAATGTTAAGCTTATCGCGCTACTCGCAAATGGTTGGAGCCGATAAGAGTAATTTTGTCCACTTCCGCTAAAATTCACAATTTCAGCGCTACCATTTACATTCAACGAGTTAATGTCAAAATTGCTAGTTGATTTTGAAGCAACAACAGTGAAATCTACATAGTCTGCGTTGTTAGTGAGTCCAGATTCTTGACTAGTTTCAATCGTGTATGTAGGAACAATGTTATCGTATTGCCAATTATAAGTAGCATTATTTGCATCAGCTAAAGCCTTGTTTAACCCCTTGCCAGTTGTAATGGGGCGGCTACTCGGAATGTCAATTACGATTGAAGCAGCACTCGGGCGGAATGTTTGAACCTTGATCGCATATCTTGTCCCAGAACCGGTTGTTTTGATAACCTTACAATTTGTGCCTGTAATGTAATGTTTTCTGAAATTAAACACCTCTTCCGAAAATATGACCTGTATCCAAATAACGTCTTGATTTGTGAACGAACCAATTGCTCCAATATTTGATTTTATGGTCTGAATAGTCAATGGCTCCGATTTGTATTTCCAGGTAAAAGCATTACTTTCCGGATTTGAAACAACATTCAAACTAGAATTGATATTGCGAGTAATTGTATCTTGCTTCAAAAACAACTCACTGTTATGAATTGTAGTACTCGAACCAAACTTGAAAGACACTTTGGACTCGCTCAATTGCTTGAAATCAAAAACATATCCAAAAGACGTGTCAAAATTAGATTTGTCAATAACAAATGATTGGCTATCAATAGAAGAAATACTCGCAACACTGTCGTAAGTAACATCCATTTCCATATTTATCACCGCTTTTGGAAATTCGTTATTCGTCAACGTATCTGTTGTTGTCAAATTTACATTCAAAATTTGCGGTGCTGTATCATTCATTCCCGTATTGTACATGGTATACAATGCACTCACTTCTGTTAAAGGAATCGCATAGTTGTAGAAACGTAAATTCTTTATATATCCGTTAAAGTGTCGGTAAACAGCATTTGCGGAAGTGGTAGACGCACCAATCATTTGAAATGTTCTTTCTCCCCCTGCAATGACGTTCGATATAGAGTGCGTTTCTTCTAATACACTATTCTTGTAAACTAGAATTTCTGTTGCTGTAAAAGTCACGACAATATGAACATAATCTGTGTTGTAGTATGTTAAGTTTGTAGTTGTAGTATTAATTGTTCCATTTCCGCTACTTTTAATGTTTAATTGGTCATTTGTAGAACGTCTTTGGATAGTAAAATTATCGTTATCGTCGTTCCTGAGTGTTAGAAGCGTTGCAAATGACGTATTTGCGGTAGTTTTTGTTTTATACCAAAATGAAATGGACGCTTCTCCAGATCCATTTAGCACTTCTCCCGAGATGGTAATGTAATCCGATGTAGACTTTTCAAAATTATATTCGTTATAAACCGGATCATATGTAACATTTCCGTGTAATATTAAATCGAGAGATTTAGACTCTTTTTGTTCAGATGTTATCACAGCAACCGTTTGATTATTAATCAGATCAATATCCAAACCATTGTATTTCCAATTGAATGTAGATGAACCTTCGTAGTTTTCTGTAAGATTTGTTGCTCCATCTACAAAATTGTACTGAAACTGATTTTGTGGAATATATAAAGTTGAATTTGTATCGCGGGAAAGACTTCTAAATCTGAAAGAATATTGCGTTGGCGATATTTTTGAAAAACTATTGTTTACAATGAATCCATTTGTAAACGAAATGTCCGTTTCTGTTAACGACGCAATCGCCAACTTGCGATTAGGTGTATAAGTTAACAACATATCAATCTCGTTTTTCTTGATGGTGTCATTATTGTTAACATCAACGCTACTAATTGTGAATACGGGTTGTTCTATAGTGGCGCTCCAGGTCCATGAAAATGAATTTGGTAAAGTTGTATTTGAAGCATCAAAATGATTCGCCATTTCAATGACAGAAGTTATATTTGGAGAGGTCGCTATGAATGTGAACGAATATTTGGTATTATTGACTCTCTGAAATCCAGTGATTACACCATTTGTTATTGAAACATCTTCCTTTTGAATCAATTGTTCAATTGTTAAAAACTCTCTTGAAAGGTTAATTTCTAAGCCTATTGAGGACGTTGTTTGACTTTGATTGTTTGAAATATCTGGACTATCAAAAGTCATTACCGTTATTGGTGGCGACCAAGTCCATTCAAACGGTTCTTCTAAGACATAGTCCGAAAGTGAACTAGAATTGGGATTAACAGTTATTTGAGACGATTGTCCGAAAGTGCTTGATGTAAAAATAAATGTATATTCAAGTTCAGATTTTTGATAAAAATTTTTAACAGTGCCATTTGTTATTTGTAGATCATTAGTTCCAACACTTCCACTTACTGACTTATCTACAACAATATTTATAACAATTTCATCATTTTCATATGTGCTGTTATTTGAGATAGTTGGACTATTAAAATTCACACTAGATGCTCCTATTTTTTTTACTACTAATGTGTGTCTGCTTAAAATGGACGAATGTACAAAATAGAATAGTTTCACAACACCATCAAAATTACTATTTGTATAACTATACGTCACTTCATTTCCACTTGAGTTTGTAATACACTCCCATGTTGTTGGACTCGTAAATTTAAACCTTATGGTGTTACTCAAACGGTAATCGCCGGACGTGTTATATTCGTAGTGCCCCCCCGAATACTTAGTCGCCCAGTAGTTATTGCCGCCGAACCACCACCACGCCGGACCCTGTCCGGTGTTACTATCATATTGAACCATATATCCGCCATGTTGATTACCATTATCTATATTTTGTGTCCAGGTTACTTCATAAACATTGTTGTAAAAGTCTGGGTCAGTTGCGTCAACTTCCACTATTGGAAATTTCCGCCAGCTACCATCTACTAATGCGGTGACAGCTCCAGTTCCGCTTTTCAATACCTCAACTTCACTCGTTTGGTCGTAGCCAATAGTGTACGCTCCTAAAAACTCTACACCTGGTGTAGCAGGAAACCAGATCCAAACAAATGGTTCTTCTACAAAGTAGTCTAAAAGTGAAGTAGAATTGGGATTAACATTTATGTGCGATGATGATCCAGAAGTAGTTGCTGTAAAAATAAATGTATATTCCAGTTCAGAAATTTTATTAAAATTTTTGATGACACCATTTGTTATTTGTAAATCATCAATTCCAACACTTCCACTTACTTCGGTATTTACAACAAGATTCATAACGATTTCATCGTTTTCATATGCGCTGTTATTTGATATATCTGTACTTGTGAAAGTCAGTTGTGGCGAGTTATATGGAATTGCTGAAATGGTTCCCGGTGATCTGTTCTTAAAAATAGCATATATCATCCACGATAATGTCTTTCCACCATCATTAAGTTGATCGTGAAGAACCGTCCACATCCCATCCAGTACAATATAATAAGACCACGCACCACTTAAGAAGTCTAAAATGCCCCATTGCGACGTAATGCCGTCTATTTTCCAGTCTGAAAGATCAACACGGAAACTTTTACAATTATAAAACATTTCTTTCATGTTTGTAATAGTTTCCACATCCCAACCCGAAATATTTACGTTAAATAGACTACAATTATAAAACATTCTATTCGTTGCTAAAACTCCCGATAAATCCCAATCACTTATATTAGAATTAAACTTATAACAATTCTCAAACATGCTATCCATATAAAGTGCTGAAATTATATCCCAATTATTAAGGTCCGTATCAAAATTCACACTGCTGTAAAACATATTAGTAAAACTAGTAACATTTTTAACATCCCAATTTTTAATACTATCAAAACTATTGCATTTGCAATTATAAAACATCTTTGACATATTAGTAACATTTCCGGTATCCCAACTAGAAAAATCGACATCTAATGAAGTAGCATTTGTAAATGTCTCAGTCATTGAAGTAACTTTACTTACATCCCAACCTGAAATGTCTAAAGTAGTAGGGTAAGTATCATGGAATAATTTATCCATATTTGTCACACTTGAAACGTCCCACTGCGACATAGCCGGATAATGAAGTAAAGCAGCAACTTTATCTTGAGAAAACAATTTACAAACTTGTCTTAATAGTGTAATATCATTAGGTACAACGTTATTTTTAAATCCTATACTCGCTCGTTCATACCCGTGGTTGTTGCCTGGTCGTCCAAGCATATTTGTCGGGATAGCCATTCTATCCACAATATTCACCCACGATGGACCAGTTAAAACCTGATTCATAGCAGTCGCGGAATGAAACATTCCGCTAAAATTTGTAACATTACCTACATCCCATTTAGACAGGTCGCGATTAAACAACTCACTTTGTTGGAACATAGCAAGCATATTTGTCACCTTTTCGGTATTCCAATTTGTTATATCTCCATTAAAGCCGTAGGACATGTAACAAAACGTGTAGGACATAGTTGTCACGTTTCCCACATTCCAAGATAAATCTTGAGAAAACTCTTGCGCCAAATAAAAACAATAATCTAAGTTGGTAACCTTTTCTGTATTCCAATTAGTTATTTTTGGATTTGCATAGCGACAATTATAAAACATACGATTCATATTAGTAACGTTTCCAGTATCCCAACTATTCAAATCTTCTGAGAAAGGATGGTTTCCTGAAAATGATTGTTCAAATAAACCTGAGAAATCTCCTACAAATGTTACATCCCATTTAGAAATATGACCGTAAGAATTCTGCGCGCTAGTCCTATCTGCTTTCCAAGCCGCTAAGGCGGTTTGAAGCTCGGTTTTATTAGAAAACACATGTCCAGTTACACTTGTATCTGGAACATATCCTGTATTTATGAATAGCTCATTATAATGAGTTGCGTTAGAAAACATATTTGTATTACTAGTAACATTATTGGTATCCCAAACAGAAATATCCCAATTGAATCGCATACAACCATAAAACATATTGTCCATATTAGCAACATTTTTGGTGTCCCATGTAGAAATGTCTTGATTAAACCGTGAAGCGCCATAAAACATACTGTCCATATTAGTTACTTCAGAAACGTCCCATTTGTCAAGTGATTGTGGATTATAATGAGTAACACCTTGAAAGGTTCCTTTCATAGATTTAATATTCGAAGTGTCCCAGTTGTTTAGATTTGGTGGATTTGAATAAGGAAACCAAACATTTGTAAATAGATAATCTAAGTTTGTTAAATTTGAAATATTCCACGAGCCAATTTCCCCAAACAAACTTTCAGCATAAATGTTGTTTGTAACATATAGTTTCAGCGCACATTTCAATTGTCCGGTTGAAGTAAATCCGACATTCGCATCATATGGTATGTTTATATGTCCGCGAGGGCGGTTAACATTCCCGTCATGACTATGACCAAATATATACTGATCTATAATAGTATCATATGGAATATTTTCCCAATCGCCTGACAAAACTTTATTAAAGCCTCGCGCATACCTAAACATATAAGTAAATTTGGTAGGATATGTTGTAAGATTTGATGTTACATTCCAATTAGACAAATCTTGGTTAAATCCATAAGCTGCATTAAACATGTAATTCATATTTGTGACATTTTGAACTTGCCAGCCTGTAATATCACCATTAAACAAATGACAATTACTAAACGCGTAGGACATACTTCTGACTTTTGATACATTCCACGATAAATCTTGATTGAATGTCGTGGCTTCGTTGAATATACTATTCATTGATGTAACATTTGACGTATCCCATCCACTTATATCCTGATTAAAAAGAGTTGCTTTATTAAAAGCTTTATTCATACTTGTAACATTCTTAGTATCCCAACCACCTATTGGAATATCTCTAAAATATTGGAATGCCTCGTCTAAATTCGTCACATATGATATATCCCATTGACCAATCCCATCAAGTCTACTCCAGTCCAACGCACTGGTTGAAGCGGAGACCATAGGATACAATATATAGTTCAAATGACGTATTTTAATGACCCAATCTTCAATTGGCGTATCAAAATAATTACTACTGTCTATAGATAGACCAATTTTTGCGTATTCGCGGATAGCATATCTTAATATACTATTATTTGTAAAAACATCTGAATCTAATTTCACCTTAACATTATAAATATTATCATTGAAATACAACCCAACCAAATTTGTATTTTCTGGGGTTTCCAAAATCCAATCTCCGCGAAACATTGTGTGTCCGGTATTATCAATTGATGAATGAATGGTGAGTTCATCGAGACGATCTTGCAATTTATTCAATATATATTCCCAATCTTCACCGACTATTTTACAAGTCAAAATATCAAAATTTGAAACTTTAATATCATTTTGTAAAAATAGCAAAAAATTAGAGAATTTTTCCCATGTATTCAAAGATGGGTCTGGTCCTTTGTAATATAAATAATGGTCTTCTTTGAGTTCATACATCTCTGCTATAAACTCTTCTCTAGTGTTAAGTGAAATATCCATACATAGACGTTGGGACAGGTCTTCATCACTTAAACCTGACAAAAATTCCATCCTCTCTTCGCTAAACATATTGTCTTTTTCAACATCGTGTTTTAACGATTGTTCTTCATCAAATAGAGAAAAGTAAAATGAGGGCGTGTCCTTTTTAAATAATGAGACGTTAGTTAACGATACATTTGGTAATTCATTCAATGACGCTATTTTCTCTTTTAGAATATCAAAACTCTCGTGAGAATGATAAAGAAGAATCTCTGTATCCGGAGTCAGGCTGGAATAGACTTCTGGTAAATGCTCAGACAAACTAGCATCATATAAAATTAATTTATTGACTTTTGACACACCACTAAATGTATCAAATTTTGACTTCGGAATAAAATCCAACGCATACGATTCATTCACTTCTTGTATCACTTCATTATGATAAAAAATTGTCTGATGCGAAATATACGACGCCGATGGTTTGTACAAAATATCATTATTTCGTTTAGGTCTATCAAGAACGATTTTGATTTCTTCACTAGACTCAAAATGTGACATCACCTCTTGGAAGTATTTTGACACCGCGTTTTCGTCTTGTTCTGGTACATTGGACAAGCAAAAATTCGTTCGTTTCACGAGAGGATTGGTTGAAAGTGACTCCAAAATATTCTTCAAAGTAACCACTGATTCATCTCCCGCCTCAAATAAAAGCGGCATATATTCCTTGCTTAACGACACCTCTTGTGACCCAATATTTTTAGGGATATAAAGTAAAATATTGACATTTATTTGATGATGATTAGACTTTGTTTGTATAACGCGGACCGTGTTTCTTATAACTTCGTTCACATTATCCACAGTGTCATTTTCATAAATAAGTCCAATATAGCAGTTACTTTCTAATAAACTGTTCATTAAAATAAGCATCTCTTCTACATCATCATCGTAATAATGAACCGGTATCAATGCTATATGACAATCACCCGAATCGTCGTTTTTCAACACTTCATTTTGCTGATATTCAATGAATTCTTTTGAAAAAATATCCAAAGCGTCTACCCTCAGAGTTTCCAAGAGACCTAAAATTGTGTTATTTATTGTGAAATATGTATCAAGGAACTGTTTTAATTCATTGTTTTGTGAATATAATGTGGTAAATAACAGATGTAACCAATTTGTTGATGATTTTATTGCCTCAGATTGTTCCAATGAACAAAATTTCGACAAATAATTTACATTCACATTGAACGCTTCATGTCCATTTGCGCTCTGATCCACATGTTCGAGAGGTTTCGCATAAGATTCATAGTGAATTAAATGATTTATATCCAAAAAGTCCACATTCTCAATTTCAAATGACTTGCTCAAAGTGACAATACACTCATTGATATGATTCCAACTTTTAAATTCCGGGTCGTGTAATTCCAAGTTATATAATTTGGAAATTTCGCCAAGAAACACTTCAGTGCCAATATTATTTACCAGGACATCAAAATTCACGAATAGAACCTTTGTAATATTTAATGTTTGCGTCTCCATTTTGTTTGTAATATGTTCCTGGAACTTCACATGAATATTGTCTTTTGTAACCGAATACAAGTCCAACTTTATAATAACACACGATGCGCTCTTAAGAGCATTTAGCGTGTTATATAAAGCATCTTCAATGAACGAGTCTACTACAATAATCGTAGTAAACATCTTATAATAAATAAAAACATTTAATTATTATAAAAAATCCACACGATGTGAAATTTGTCTTTTTATATAATCTCATCTATCAGGTTATATTGTAAACATTCCTGCGCATCTATCCACAACTCGTCTGAGAGTAATCTTCCTAATACTTCTTCTGATATATTAGAATTATGAAAGTATATATCTTTGGCGTTGGACATGAAAAAATCTAAATTGGCAATTTCATCTTTCATTTCGTTCAAACGTCCAGATGATTGGGATTGTAACTGATGTATCAACATGAATGAATGTTGTGTCATATACCGCTTTGCGCCGGAGACGGCTATCAACGACGCCGCCGAGGCAACATATCCATCAATATAAACATGTACCGGGGTATCAAGATTTCGTATCACATCACATACATAGAATGTGGGCATCAACATACCACCGCCACTTTGGATATGCAGCTTGATCGGAAATACCGTCCCATATTGTATTTGGAGTTGTTTCGATTTAACATCCAATTGTTTGAGATAACCTGTAAGAGCCATACACGACTCGGTTGTAACCGGACTGTAAAAGTTGATGGTAAGTGGGTATGAGGCATCGGCGGTTTGTTCTGGAGTGCGAGATGATGGTTCTGGAACTTTTTCTGGTTCGTTATCATTGTTCATCCAGTTGAATGTGTGTGTGGCACCTGAACCCAAAATAGAAGTGCCAGTGGTTTTGAGAAAACTCGCGCGCGATAAATAAAAAGAATCCGCTCTTATTGGATTTAAAAAGACAAATGTCAAGAGACAAGAACAAAATTTCATATAAATTACAAACATATTTTATATTTAATTGTCTTTTTCACTATCTAACATTCTAGTAAATCTTCGAAATGTTCTTCACTGTTTTTTATGATCATATTTCGCTTGTTATACAAAAACATAATAATCTCGTCTTTGATAATTTGTTTGGTCTCATCGTTCTCAATATTCGCGTCAAACTTTTCAAAATTTTGCTTTAAAAATTTATACGACTCTTGGTCCATGTTTTCGTTAATATCGCGATCACGTAAGTTCTCATCATACCACTCTTTCAATATGTAATACTTGTCATCAATTAAATCGTCTACCTCTTTACTCCGCGACTTTATTTGCCATTCGTTTTCATTGAAGATCAACAAATACTTGTCTTTCATATTCGGAATATAAATGTTCATATTTTCCGGCTTTTGTGGATTAAAATGAATCTTTTTCATGATTGTCGGAATCGCATCATTGACTTGTTGAATTGCTCGCACATAATCATTCGCAGTTAGATGCGAAATATCCGTATCTTTATAGTTCAATATGTTTGTCACTATGACATTATTCGTATTGTAATTATTGATCTGTAACTTGTTCGTCAGTTTCTTGATCATTTGGTCCTTTTTCACGTTATCACTCTTGCTGTCATTCAGTTTGTTATTGATAGTGTTGAGTTGCTCATTCATCAACTTTACCAGTTCTTTCAAATCTTCGTCTTCATTTTTCTGACAAGAATACTTGATGTGTCTACTGAGTCCCGGACGGTGTTTATATTCCTTACCACAATACTTACAAATATGTTTTACCGGTTTCACAGAATCAGCTTCGCTCTTAGCTAGTTCATTCTTTTTTGTTTGCAATGGTAACTTTGGGTAACATTTTGGGTAACTTTGGGTAACTTTTTGATGCTTTTGTGTTTTCAAATGTCTAGTGTAATTAGATTTCAATTTAGTAGAGAAATTACAGCATTTACAATCATAAGATGTCATTTACTGTAATAACAAAACAAAAAAATCTTATATTCTTTTTATTCTTTTTTATTCTTTTTTATTCTTTTTTCAAAATCATCTGTTTTGTGTTATCATTATTGGTTTGAGTTATATATACGATTGAACATAAATTTGTTAGCATATTTTTAAAAAAGAATAAAAATGGTAACAAAAAGGAATAAATTTAACCCAGAGAGAGAGGGGCAACTTTTTAACAACTATATGAAATTTCAAAAAAAATTGAAATAATTTTCATAGATTAAAAACACCACCATTCTATTCTCATGAATAAAATGAAAGTCAACAATACGATTCGTTTGAAGAATATCCCTGTAAATTATAATGAAAGTGATATAAAAAACGAATTTGTTCAATTTGGAGATATCACCAAAATATACAAAAAAGAAGATACAAATTTTGCATATATTACATTTAAACATACTATTTGCGCTTTCAATGCAGTTAACAAATTATCAGAAAAATACACGATTGAATACGCATATCGGACTAAAACCGCATAACTTTGGACCATAAAAATGGTAACTTTGGGTAACATTTTGGGTAACTTTGGGTAACTTTGGGTAACTTTTCGTTATAGTAATGACCGAAAACAATAGGTGTATTAATCCAACCATTTATGATAACAAATACATAATATAATATTTTGACGAATATTCTCTTTTCATTCTTTTTATTCCTTTTTATTCTTTTTTCATGGATAATGATATAATGACACGATATATGATTACAGACGACTATTCCTTTTTATTGATAATTGTTAGCATATTCTTAAAAAAGAATAAAAATGGTAACAAAAAGGAATAAATTTAACCCAGAGAGAGAGGGGGCGACTTTTATACAACTATATAGAATTTCAAAAAATAGTTTTCTGAAAAGATGTTTTCTTTTTTCATACATTACCTACTAGCAATCTTATGGTTCACATTTGTCACCGTTTCTCCGGTTTTCGTATTCGTTTGCTTTACAGTTTGTGTTTTTACTCCGTTTTTAATCTCGGTAGTTGTTTCTATTTTTGTATCTCCGTGAATTTGCGTCGACACGCTTTTCTGATACCCACCCATCGAAGACGTTCGTATATTGAAAGTTGTGGTATTTCTCGCTTGCGGATGCTGCACGTGTTGTGGAGGTTGTTGGAAGAAATTGTTATTGAAAAAATGCTGAAAAATAATATTTGGATCAACAAAATGAGGCTGCTGACGGTGATGATGAAAATGGGCGCCGGTCGGCGGCATGTGCTGTGAAAAGGGATTGGGATTGTCGTATTCTTGTTTCTTTTCCGGGTCTGATAACGTCTGATACGCTTCCGATATTTTTTTAAACATTTCTGAGTTTCCACCACGGTCTGGGTGATGTTTTAATGCCTTTTTTTTATATTGCTTTTTGATTACATCGGCTGACGCATCTTTAGGTACATCTAAAATGTCATAGTAATTCATCTTTGTAGTTTGACTACTACTTTAATATAGTGTTATGTTTATTTATTAACTGGTTTAATTAATTATCTTTTGGGGGTTGTTGTCTTTTAACGGCTCCATCTGACCTAGTATTAGAGGAAGAATTACTTAAATTACTAGGTTGGCGACTGAGAGTGGGTGCCATTTGAGTTTCGTCGTCTTTTAATGCTTTGTTTTCGTCTTTTAATGCTTTGTTTTCGTCTTTTAATGCTTTGTTTTCGTCTTTTAATCTTTTGTTTTCGTCTTCTAATCCTTTGTTTTTTTCCAGAAGTTCTTTTAATTTTAAGTCATACATTTCCTCTAATTCACGACTTTTATTGATCTATTTCGACGATTTCTCTTTTCCTTCTTCTTTACGTTTGTTTCATTATTAACATTCACCATCGATTCTGTGCCATTAGACGAAGTAGTAAAATTATTAAAGCTAGAATTAGATTTGCTCAACGGACTGAGAGTGTTTCCCATTTTTGTTCGAAGTGTATCTCGAAATGGATTAACATTCATCCACGATTTCGTGCCATTAGACGAATTACTAGAATGAGTTTTTTCGTCTGTTAATGCTTTGTTTTCGACTTTTAACATTTCGTTTTTGGCTCGTAATTCGGAAATCATATCTTCTAACTTTTTGGTATATTCATCAGACATCGTTCGCAGTTTATCACAAGTCGATTTTGACTTTTCCAATTCTGCTTTCAAACTTTTAATAGTTTTCTCATATTGTTTAATGTTTTTTTTTTTGCGTGGTTCCCATATGTCTATTATATATATCAGATATATTATAACCACAAATTATTGATTATCTTTTTTGTAGAGTTACTCGTTCAATTTTCATAAAAATATCCTCGCTCGGGTTGTCTTTACTTTGCTTCCTTTTCTTTTCTTTTTCTTGCTTTTGCCATTTCTCAACTATTATATCCCATTGCTTTTTTTGCTGGCACTCTGATAATTTTGTCATACAACGTTCTTGAATATATTATTTTTATATTTTTTTATAATATTATTTCACATTTTCACAAACCTTATGCCGCGAAAATACAATTTAAAATTCAAACTTCGTTATGCGCTTCCAGCGCTGAATTTTAAATTATATTTAATAATGAGTGAGAAAAAAAATGGTGCTAAATAAACTAATAAATTGTCAACTATTTTAGCACCAATTATGGTGTCATTTTTGGGGTGGCGGAATGATGGGTTTTAGACTGGGAATTTTGGTCGCCGTTTTTTCTGCGATTTGGTAATGATTTGACAATCATTTAGTTTTTATTTCTCAAAAATGATTTATTTGATATATATATACAATGGTCAGAAGCATTAAGAAACCCACCAAAATCAAAATAAAAAAATACAAAAGTAAAAAGAAAGACCGGAAACGCAAAACTATGAAGAAGAAAAATTTTGCTCGTCGAACATTCAAGAAGAAAGTTAAAAAGCAACGAGGGGGGTCCAATCAGAGTCCTCCGGCTGGAGCGCAAACGCCTAATTATAGACCTTTCGAAGAGTTCTCTAACGATGACAAATGGGAACAACCAAATAGTGATGATACAATCGCTCATTTTCTCAAGGTAGTTCTTGATATCGACCACGATTTCCGTAAATTTCTTCCGACTAATTACGCTGAAATCTGCATTGAGTTAATTGAAAAATTTCCACACCATAATGATGTTGCAAATTCGAAATATTATGATTTATTAATAGAATGGGGAAATTTGCCAAAAACAACTAAAGAACGTTTTTTATTGCTTCACTGTTTATCCATATTAGACCCAACCTTATTAGAAAGCGCATTATCAATGTACAAAATTAAAATTGGGGATGGTGAACCTGATATCACGCTGTTAAAAGGACCAGGAGCTGACAAATTATTTTTGAATGATTTATATTTTATCACAGATGCGTTTGGTTCGTCAAGTGTTTTTAAAGCTCTCATCGATCGTATTGGTCGAGATCAAGATATCCAACTCCAACCTGATCCAGTTATCCAACCCATTACAGGTGTAAATAAAAATTACAGCAATATATTTGATCCAGCATCACTAGCGCAAAATGTATTTTTTTTGGAGGACTTCCTTCTTGGCCCGCCTCGGGATAATGGATTACCCACCCCCTCCCTTTCTCAATTCACCGTTAATCCCGATGTGTTCAAACAGCATTTAGAAGATAGTACTCAATTGTTTTTTAAGTCAGTGGTTCGGTTCGGTACAGATACGGTACACATCATAAAAATAATAGAGATTGAACACCCCGCCATAGTTTTGACTATTGATGGCAAGCGTTATGTTCATATCCATGGAGATAATTCCATAAGCGCCATAAAAAAAGGAATCCCCCCTCACCTCTTACCTTACAAGCAAGCAGCCCTGGAAACGATTGAAGACAGATACCGCAGAGTTGGCGGAGTTGAACGTTTGCATAATTTTTTTATGTCTGGAGTTAATTTTCCCTTGAATTATTCGTACAAATCTTTTGGCGATTGGGTACAAACAATTTATACAAAGAAACTAGACACTTATTTATTAAACGGTAACCGTTCAAATGATTCAGATTCAAATGAAATAAAATCGAAACTTGGTATGAAAAGCCTTGACAAAAACGTATTTTCAGACGTAGTGTTAGGTTTATTGCCTTTAATTGCATCTTCAATCTACCTGGATCATTTGGTTGATGGTGCTGGGGCTGGTGCTGGTGCTGGTGCTGGTGCTGGTGCTAGTGCTGGTGATGGTTCGGAGTTGCCGCCGCCACCGGCCAAGCGCGTCAAGGCAGCATCGGCGTTGCCGCCGGCGGCGGCGGCAGAGCCCGCGCAGGCCTCGGGTTCGGGTGATGAAAGTGATGGTGATGAAAGTGATGGTGATGGTGGTGGTGGAGAAACAGAAGGTTTAATCACCTTCTTTGGTTCGCAAATTCATAATTCTTCTCTGCTTACCTTTAGTGTCTTTGAATCTGTTATGAGGAGTTTTAATTTTACGGTACCTCATACATGGAAAGACCCCGACCCCGACAACGACAAAGTTCTTCTTCCGCTTCCGGAAGATTTAGAATCATACAATTGGCTTGACGAAATTGAGTTTCAACCTGCTGCGAACAATTGGGTAACGATTAAAAATGGTGAAAACGATGAAAAATTTTTGAAAAAAATTAAGGATATATGCTCAGCCTATAATCAATTTGAAAAATTGAGAGAAGAAGTGAACTTTTTAGGCAGTCAAATGAATAGTATGATGGTGAGTGTTAATCAAAAAATAGAGGAACTTCAAACAAAATTGAACAACCATTTTACAGGTAGCAATGTGGTACGTTTAAGCGGCCTATTAGATGCATTGAAAGAACCAGAAACCGCCCTTATAGCGCTTGAAAAAATATTGATCCAACCCTGTATAGATACGCTCAATACTTATAATATTAAGAAACCCGCGCCACATGAATTGAAAATATTAGTGACTACGATAGGGCAATCAGTATATCGCTCTGATGAACTTGTAAAAAAAGTTGAGTCGCATGAATTCAAAAGAGGGAGGTGCAGCAGTCGTTTGATAAACGCAGTTAAGATTTGCGTCGGCATGACTGAAAACAACGATGTATTAAAAGCGCGCGCGTCTAAAGCGATGCAGACCAATAGTCAAGTGATTACTAATATACGCGATCAAGTTTCTGGTGTGACAGGCATATTCGCTGGCGGCGCCGCTGAGTATAAGGAGGACTACATGGAATCTGGTGTGACAGGCAGATTCCGTGGCGGCTCTGCCGCTAAGGGCAAATCTATTCCAGATATGAATGAGTTTTATCTTTTTCAAGAGCCAGACCCCAACACTTGTACCTCCACCGCCGAATACTTATTTTTAATTGAAATCTATGCAGCACATAACGCATGTTCTATGATAGCGTTTGAGACGTGTAATTATATACCAATAATAGACAAATATATAGACTATTATGTGGGTAAAAAATTGAAATCCGGTAAGGCGGAGGAGGCGAAGAAGGCAAAGGAGGCGGTCGTGCCGGTCAATTATTACGCTACGAAGGCAAAAGATGCGCTAAGTGATGCGCTCGCTGACAATAAAATCGCCCGCATAATAAGCGTGCAGGAGAAGAAGGCGGCGACGAGACGGCGGGGGGTGGAGGGGGTGGAGGAGCAGAAGATAGAGATTAATTAATTTTTGAGACGCCGATATCACATTAATTTTTGTATTTTTCCTACCCCTCAATCGCAATCATCTTCCGCTTATTGTATAACATCACAAGTATTTCTTCTTTGATGTTATTCAGCGCTTCATCTCCATCTCGGTTCTGTAAATACCTCTGAAATGATTTGATAATGCTCGGGTATTTCTCTTTATATTCATCGTACCATGCTTCCAAAACAAATTCATTGTTATCATACAGGTCATCTACTTGCGTCATCTTGTCTTGTATTTGCCACGTATTGTCTTTATAGATCATCAGGTATTTGCCCTTAATATTTGACAAATAAATATTCATGTTTTCCGGTTTATTTGCGTTGAAATGGACTTTCTCTATAAGTGTCTTGACACACTTGTTACAGTCTGTGATACAGTTAATATAATCTTTCGGTGTGAGATGGCTGTAATCAGTGTCTTGATGATTCAACAGTTGAATATTGATCACATTATTGCCGTTTTGGACAATACCTTGATTGATATTTTGTATTTGAAGTTTATTTGTCAACTTGTCGATTTGTTTCTGCATTCTTTTCATTTCAGTTTCCATTTTGGTTTCTTTCAACGCGAGTTGCTTCTCTTTCTCATTCAACAGGCGAGCAAGTTCTTGGAAGTCTTCGTCCTTGTTTTTCTTACAAGTATATTTGATGTGTCTATACATTCCTTGTTTAAACTTGAACACCCGGTCACAATATTTACAATGGAATCCAGTATCGTTTTCTTGCTTAAATGACAAAGGTGACTTTGGGGTGACTAAATGGTGACTAAATGGTGACTTTGGGGTGACTAAATGGTGACTTTGGGATGACTTTTCATGTTTTTTTGTTTGAAGATGTCTTGTATAATCACCCTTCAAGTTTGTATGATAATCGCACGATAAGCAGTTGTATTTTTTCATAGTTGCTATATAACAATAAAATATAATATTTCTTTAAACGAAAACCCATGTTTTTTTCATGTTTTTTCATGTTTTTTCATGTTTTTTTATGTGGAAAAAACATGAAGACAAAAGGGTCTTATGATACAAGATAAGAAGGCTGTCATGTTTTTTTATGTTTTTTGTTAGCATAATTAAAAAAACATGGAATAAAAGGTTGACTAAAAAAAGAATAATGAGGGGGGGGGAGAAGGGGAAAAACAATTCTGTAAATTTTAAAAAAAGTAAAAATAAAAAGTTCGAAATATTGATTATAGGATTATAGGATTATTTAATTTGTTGGATATTTATGTGCGTTTTCTTGAAGTTGTATAATATTGGTCAATGTTTCAATTTACCATATCATCTTTTTCATTTCGGTTTCCAAATTTGTCAGTCTGGTTTTCTATGTTCTACTCTTTTAATAAGTGAAAAAAATAACAACAACCCTTGAGCGAATTGCAATTGTCGGTTGAATACTATTTATCAAAGAGGGGGTGATTACAAAGCTCCCATAGTACCTAGGTGTAAGAAAATAAAAGATGTATATATATCATGGACGCACGTCTACTCGGTGGTGTGGGTCTGTTACTCCCAATCGTCGCCATAGCACTTTACCGGACAGCTGACCCTCCTGATCTCAATCCGACGAAAGCAGATAAAACGGAAGCAGGAGAAGGAGAAGAAGGAGAAGAAGGAGGTTGGGGCTGGCTGGCACGCTTACCGGCCAGCTCACCCGAAAAGAACACCGAGCTGGCACGCTCACTGGGCTTACCGGCCAGCTCACCCGAAAAGAACACCGAGCTGGCACGCTCACTGGGCACGGCGAAGAAAGCAAATAATTTGAAAGAAGTGCGAGCAGACGATTTGATAGAAGGAAAAGACTATTATATTGAGATGGTAGGAAGGTATAAAAACGAATATAGACAATCCGGAAAAGCTATAGGAATTGCATTTACAAAAATAATTACTTTCAAAGAAATTAAAGAAGATTTCAAAAAAATTGAAAAAGAACTCGGAGATAATAAATTCTCCAAGTTCGATTGCGGCATTGGTTTAGATAATTTTGATTCCAATGATAAATTCGTTGTATTTGAAAAAGTAATCCCTGTTAACCCTGGAGAAAGAGAATGTGGTATTTGTGAGTATGGTTTTTACCCACCACTACCCGATGATTGGGATACAATGACTGTTGAAGAAAAAACTGTTTCACGCGGTGGATATAAATTTTTTGAAAAAGAAAGTACAAGGATTATCCAACAAGTACAAATGAGAAATCTAATGAAAACGCATCCCGAAAAATTTGATGATCTGCCAGATGATGTCATTGAAGGTGAAGTAAGTCAATATGTGGGTGGAAAAAAAAGAAAAAAAGTAAAAAGTAAAAAAGTAAAAAGTAAAAAAGTAAAAAGTGAAAAAGTAAAAAGAAAGAAGAAAAACAAAACCGAGAAAAACAAAACCAAAAAAAAGTAAAATAGTAATATGCGGTTTCGTAAAATAAATCAATACTAACACTGATCATGGAATATAAGCCAATCCGCGAGCTGTATAATATTATGAATGAATACATAAGTCGTGGAGAGAGAGTGATAGTGAACATCCCATTCCCAGAAATAAAAAAAAATATTGAAGGTATTTTGTCTGTGAATGTCAAAGAAGAAGTTTGGTTAAGATTGAATAATATTTAACTATAATACTTGGTGTCAAATCGCGATATTTGTTGATGAAAAAATAGATCTAAAATTCAAAATATATCCATAAAATTGTAAAAAGAATGTCAATTAAAAATCCGGAAATTCCAAAAAGGAGGAGTATGATTTCAATTTTGGTTTTATTTTTTTTATTATAAAAGTAATAGATAATTAATGCAAAAAAGGGAACAGCGAATATATCACCTATTTTACGGATGTCTTTCATTTATTATATAATTGTATTAAAAATATTGAATATATTTTGTCGGCGAATTTATTATAATCACAACGTTTGACGTTTACCACCTAAGTTTGCGATCGTGGAGCTTCCTGGTCGGTTTGTTGTTGTAAGTCTTACTCATTTTTGAGGATTTAGCAACGAACTTATTTGTTTTGTTCTTGAGAAATCCAGTTTCGTGTTTATTGTGGACCTTGTGAGCCTTAAGACGAGCATTGAATTCGTCGAAGTTGACACCGTTGTTGAGAATGTTAGCCATGATAAGATGATTCATGATTAGTAGTTGTTGTTTGATGTAGGTAGATGGTGGGGAGAGTTTGATTTCAATTTTTTTTATTGGCGGCGTGGGGGTGCTAAAGTGCGAGTTTTCCATTTTCAGAAATCACGAAAGCAATTGAAGGTATTTTGTATGAGCATCATTTTTAACTAAAAGAGTTAAAACGAGTTAAAGATATAATATATTGTTATAATATAGAATGACCAAATATACTTGCGAACGCTGTCTGAAAGAGTTTTCTCAAAAATCTCACTATGACAAGCACAAAATGAAAAAAAGACCTTGTCAAGATAATAAAGGAAAGATAGAAGGGATTGTTGAGAATGTCATTACTGAAAAAAAATTGACTTATGATCATACTTCAACTGATATTACAATAAGTAAAAGTATGAATGAAAAGTCAAATAACCAAAAGCTCACTGTAGCAGACTTCTTTTGTGGAGCGGGTGGATTTTCAGAAGGATTTAATCTTGCCGGGGTTGATGTTGTATTTGGATTGGATAGTTGGAAGCCTGCGATTGAGACGCATGAAGTAAACCACCCGGGTCCCAAATGTAAGAATGTTCATGTGAATATTTTATTAATCGATACTCCAGAAAAGATTGATGAGTGTGTTCCTGATACAGATATCATTGTAGGTTCGCCACCATGTGTTTCATTTTCAAATTCAAATAAGTCTGGAAAAGCTGATAAAACGCTAGGTATACAATTAATACTTCAATATCTAAAAATAGTTTTATATAAAAAAACAAAACCAGGAAGTAAATTAAAGTATTGGATTATGGAAAATGTTCCAAATAGCTTGAATTTTGTAAAAGATAGATATACGGCGAAAGAGTTGGGATTAGATTCGTCGTTACCAGATTTGGAAATCCCTCATAAAAATATTTTAGTAGCATCTAATTACGGCAGTCCTCAAGGCAGGAAGCGCGCAATTGCCGGGAATTACATACTACCCGAAGTGACGCATCTGGGTAAAGAGATTCATATCAATATGATACTGGACAAACTTGGACCCCCGATTAATAACAAGAATAAAAAGATATATGACCCATCATTTCCACAATTATTACTTGATAAAGATAAATTAACAGATCATTTTTATGATAGTGAGTTACCAAGCGACTGGGCGCAAAAGGCTAAACGACTCAAGGAAGACCATGGATATATGGGTAAAATGGATTTTCCAGATAGAAAAAATCGTTTATGCCGAACAATTATGGCAACAGAATCTTATTGTTCTAGAGAATCTATTATATTTCAAAAAGAAAATTGTGAAAATAAGTTTCGTGCCCCTACAATTAGAGAATTGTCTTGTCTGATGGGTTTTCCAATTGATTATCAATTCGTAGGTAAAACAAGCAACATAAAACATAAGCAAATCGGTAACGCTGTATGTGTGCATATGTCATTGGCGCTTGCTAACGCAATCAATTCACAACTTAATATTGTTTTAGAACATTCGGAACGAGTATCACACAATGTCCCAGAAAATCAACAAAACTTTGTGAATTTGAATAATCTGGAAGCTCCGATATATTCAAAGCATGTATCAAAATCTAAAAAGTTAGACAGCAAGTTCCACATTCATGTACCCTATGTAAAAATAAATCAGTTGCGTGTTGAACTCGACAATTTAGAATCAGAATTTGTAGGTCCGGATAGTAAAAAATTCAAGTGGACTGCATCTCTACACAAAGGTTCTGGAAAAGCAGCGAAAAAAACAATATTTGAAAATGATGGATTAATAGCATATATCGGAAAACAGAATGAATTTGAAAGTGTAATGAAATTTGTTGATACATTGAAACCTAGATTGTATGATTCATACTTATTTCAACAGAAAAATTGTCAAATCATGTCTGTAGATAAAAAGAACCATTTTACTCCTTACGAATTATTGGAAACAATATCTGAATTTGTAAGAGAACTAGACGTTGTGAACAGCGCAATATCTATTCCAGAACTCGATAACAATCTTGAATATAAAAAGGCAAATATGTATCCTACTAAGGTATTATATTCATTATACATTCTGAATCAATGCGTTTCATTCTTGAAATAACCGCTGTATCGTTTAAAAAATTAGATGTTAAAAAAAAAAATTGATTTCGATGAGTCTATTTTTTATTATCATCATCTCATCATCTCATCAGTCAATCATGAATATTGCCGGACTAAACGAAAAGACAAGTAATAAAATTATTAAAGATGCAAAAATTCGATTAGGTAAGGTAGATTGTACACCAAAATTCAGAAAATATTACAAAAATGCTAAAAAGCACAACTCTGATTTTGCAACAACAATCAAAGATCTTATTGATAACGTGATTTTGTTGATTGACAAAGGAACGGGCAAAATTAAAATAGACACTTTCAGATATGGTGGCGAAAATAAAATGATAAAGATATCAGATAATTATAAAAATGGATTTGAAAACTTTTACGAAGAAGGCGAGAAATCTCCATTAAATCTTATGCATGATCGTGCTGGACATGATGATGATGCGGAAACAAGTGAATTTGGTGAAGGAATGAAGTTGGCGGCAATGTTATTCGGAATTAAATTTACAGGGTATTCAAGAATAAATGACAACGAATATGTTAAGTTTGTGTTCGATTTTCTAGAAATGGTATCAAATAATACTTTTGACGTGGAACGTTTTGTTATGGACCGCGATGAGTATATGAGCGTTCATCCAGAAGGATGGGAATATGGGACAACATTAGTATTTGAAGGATTGGAATCTCATGGTAGAGATGAAAATAATAATGATGATGATTATTCAGAGTTAGCGGATGAGTTAATCAAGACTTACGCTGAAATTATTCATTCCCATAATATTGAACTTATACTCAATGAACAAATTATCAATAAAACAGCAATAAAAAATGCCAATGTACTTTTGAAAAGCGATATCGAAAACAACCCCGATATTAAACGAAGGGAACATCTCACAATTTATTGTGACAATAGTTTAAATAATTATCTTATAATGCGACAGAGGGGTAATACAAAAACCTATTATAAATATGACAGTTCAAAAGGAAAACTAGGTGAACATATTATAGAAAAGAGAGATTTTGGTTATGAACTTAAATCTTGGGGAGATAATTATATAACAGCAACATATATTAGAGTCTCAGTTGCATATTTACCCAATCTTATTGCGAAAATCGGAGACACAGAACTTAGGGGGATAACATTTGTTATTCGCAATCGTCGAAAAATGGGAGAAATTCGCACCGCAACTGTGAATCCACACGCTTCGCAACTGTATACGGTTGGTTATTTGAGTTATGATTCTAAAAAGTTAAATAAAGAAGTTGGTATTGGAAAAGACAAACGTGTTGATGACATAAAGTGTAGTAATCTCAAAAAAATTCTAACATTGTTTACAAAAGATAAATCAACTTATTTTAGCCACACTGATATTGGTAAAATGTCAGAGTACAGTGATTTGAATCCAATCGGTACACCAAAGGAACCAGAAGCCCCAGACCCACCACCGCCCGCAACCACGGACCTGGCCCAAGCTGAAGCTGCCCAAGCCCAAGCCCAAGCCGAAGCTGAAGCTGAAGCTGCCCAAGCCCAAGCCGAAGCTGAAGCCCAAGCCGAAGCTGAAGCCGAAGCTGAAACCAAAACTGAAACTACCGAAGCCGAAGCTGAAGCTCAAGCCCAAGCCCAAGCTCAAGCAGAAGCCCAATCTCAAGCCCAAGCCCAAGCTGAAGCAGAAGCCCAAGCTCAAGCCGAAGCTGCCCAAGCCCAAGCCCAAGCCGAAGCTGCCCAAGCCGAAGCTCAAGCCCTAGCCCAAGCCGAAGCTCAAGCCCTAGCCCAAGCCGAAGCTGCCCAAGCCGAAGCTCAAGCCCTAGCCCAAGCTGAAGCTCAAGCTGAAGCTCAAGCCCAAGCCGAAGCTGCCCAAGCCGAAGCTCAAGCCCTAGCCCAAGAACCAATTATT
>Ga0228669_1000064_pt1 | contig 74331 bp, 73 predicted proteins | sample 84DmetaG_FD_182700 | JGI IMG/M metagenome (GOLD analysis project Ga0228669, IMG submission 182700) | Seawater microbial communities from Monterey Bay, California, United States - 84D | ecosystem: Environmental > Aquatic > Marine > Coastal | place: USA: California | collected 2016-10-11 | reverse complement strand
TTAACGTAGATAATAAATAGCTAAGGCCGATAACTCGTTACTGTGAAATATGGTTGTTGTATTTAAGGTTTATAATCTAATATATATGAAGAATTGAAATAAAATTTTCATAAATTTAGTTATAATCAATGTATGAATACTGAAGACAGCGATTTAGAATATTCACTGAGAGTCAAAGATACTACTGAAGATACGAGTGGAAAATTCACCCAATATCATTGGGGAATTGCCACTACATATGAATGGGCGATTGATGAAGTTGATAAAAATGGCAAAGTAGTAAATGAAGACCAGATACCTTGGAGACATTCAATTTATTTTGAAGCTACAACAATAACATATGGCTATCACGACAGAGAATGGTTACACGCCGAGTTAAAACAAACAGATAATTACCGTTACCGTCAACGCTTAGAAATCTTTGGAGCCAGTAAACCTGTTGAATCTTTATCATTAAATATTTATAGAGCTAGTCAAAAAATTAATAATTCAGAATCTCTTAGAGCTGATGCTGATATTGAGAGAAAATATGTGTCTCCAACAGATATTGCCCCAAGTTATCTTGAATTTGAATTATTTCTCATCGACGAAAAGTTTGATGAACTGAAAAAACTAGTTATAGAAAAAAAAGCATCAAGAATTAATTTATCTATTAAAGATTGTAAAGGCTTATATTCAAATTGTCATGCCGACTCGACTTTGAACAAAAACATAAAAATACTTACACCTGAGCACGAAATTGAACTTCCAGAAGGGTGTGAAGATTTTTTGAGGATTGGGATTATTGAAAATTACTCATTTGGTTACACTTCTGAGCAAAAATTAGCATCAAATTCCGAGATTGAAGAAGAAGTGACTGAAAAGCAGTTTGATGACGAACCTGTCACAACGAAAGAGCAGCATACCCAAGAGAAAATCAATTCAGAGCTACAGTCTATTAACTCGATGCTAAATAACGCAAAATATATCGCTCAAGCTATTATTACTTTATTACTTCTTATCTGGATTTCTTCCTAAAAAAATAGCAGCTAAATCTAATCTTTTTTAGTACACCTGCTAGATATTTGAGTAGTGCTTACCATTTACCGTTCATCAATCTAACTACTGTTCTGCTTATAGTCGGGGTTAGTTGTTATTAAAACAACAATCTAAACAGTAAATTGACTAGTACCGCAGCTGACGCTGCAAAAGAGCCGAAATAAAAAAAGTGGACTAGTGCCTACTGTTCAGTCTCTACAGATTGTATTGTCACTCCTAGTAGCGTCTCTAACTCTTCCTTAGGATTATCTACATCGGTAGATATTAGTGCTTTAGCTGCTTTTCTAGAACCTACATGCTTATATTTGAATAGCACGTAGTTACTAATAAGTAGTCTTATTAGAGGTAGCGTGTTATTCAGATTTTTGATTAAATCTTGAGCACCTCTCTTAGTTTTTACTGTATCTTCTGGGAATATTTTTAGGAAATGCTCAGGATGTAATGGCACAACTACACTTATTTCAAACAGCTGTAGTAGCCGATGAAGTAAATTCCAATCCCAGTAGTAATCTACGGTTATATCAACAGGTATAGAGGTTGCTATAAATACCTGTCTGTTGTGGTTACTACCACTACGAAGTAACCGTAATCTATCAATGGCTTGGGTAATCTCCGCTTCGCGGTTAATCTCTAAGAGTATCTGCACATATTTATCAGGATGATAACTAGCTTTAACATTCTGCAAAGAGTGGTCTTTCATACGTAAACCAGATTGATGCATTGGATAGGTTGTTTCACCTGTATCTTTACAGGTAGTAATACTAATACCACTATCAAACCAGAGTGCCATAGCTGTTTGTTCTAGCTGTATGTTATTGGGTTGGTTTCTATCCATAACCACTACTGTTTTGTAATTCTCGAATTCGTTCAGTCCACGTAGATTACCGTAATGGTTAATGGATGACTTACCGTACAGTCCTGCTTGTTTTACTTGCTCATCAAGCTCACCAGTTAGCTCTTGCCGTAGCTTTTTAGTAGTAACTATTAAGGTTTTATTATCGGATTTGAACAGATTAAGGAATGCGTGTAGCTGTTCAGTTACCTGTGAATGCTCCTTCTGTCTGGAATAGGCACTCAAGGTCTTATTGAACTGATGGACAGTTGCTTGTCGCTCTACTGGTATGTTGATTACTTTTGTATCAGGTCTAAATAACTTGATTACGTCCTTATTTAAGTCTGCATCAATAAATAAAACAGGAACACCGTTAGGTAGGTTCGTCTTTTTACGCTGCATGAAAACCAGCTTGGTTCCATTGTCTGTATCTACGTGCAGTAAATAACTATTATCTCGTTGCTGTGTTTCTAGTTCTTCGGCAAGAGCCGTTAGGATATAATCAAACTTAAGGTATTTAGGAGCAGTCTTTAAGTGCTTGGCTTGTTCTTCTGCTGTTTGGTTAGGTTTAATGCTGGCTAGTTCTTTAAAGCTATATTTATCGGCTTCTTCCAGAAGGTCTTTCTTCGTAACACCTAACTCACGTAATGATTTAAGTAGTGGCTTACCATCCAAGATGAACTGTCTAAAAGCAGTTAGCACAGGACTAGGATTACCATCCGAAGAAGTAACTAACTGCAGCACTTCATTCTGTATTTCAATCTTCTCAATACCAGCCTGATAGAAACTCTCATCAACCACTACAAAGTCAGGTTTAGGTAAGAACGCATGTCGCTCTAAGAATAGTTGGTGATGTGTCATTACGGTAACTGCAGGTAAGGTAATGCCTTTGGTATCTACTGCTTGGGTGTGGAATTGTTTCTGGTAAGCACAGCTTGCGTAGTACTCACACTTATTTGTTTTGCTCTTACATAGCCTAGAAGACACTGGGTAGCCTAATGCAACTAACTCAGTAACTTGTTCTGACTTTTTACAGAGTGGATTGCCTGTAGCATCTGTTTGTAATCTACCTTTAAGTACAGATACATTAATGCTTGGTTGCTCATCTTTACTAATACGTTCAGCGTGTATTTGGTATTCACTAGTAATGTCATTAACTAGCTGTGATGAGAGATTATGTGTTGGTACGTAATACTCAATGTGCACTTCTTTTTTGTACTTAACCTGACCTACACAAAGCTCTGAGATAACCTGTGAGGTCTTGCCTAAGCCAGCTGCAGCCTTGATTGCTACGTTACCTGCTAATGGCGTAGAGCCAGCCTTAACGCCTCTCCTAGCTTGAACTATAGAGCCATGAAACTGACGTATTGCATCCGTTAGTAGTTGCTCACCTTCGGCTAATGACAATGGATAATTAGGATAGGCTATTTTGGCTTGTGGTTTATTTGGCATTGTTTTAGACGAACATAATTAGTCATGATTTCTATTATGCCAGACAGGTTGAAGTTAGCTGTGCCAAAGGCAGCCGCATTTTTTCAAAATGGCTTATTTTGTATTTGGCTGGGTACTATAACGAAGTAAAACGCACACACGGCCCCCCGGGGGTGTGCTTGTTTATCTAGCTATGGAAATACGGTAGACAAAACGGAAGACCATTTGTAGCTAGACAGGCTAATAAGGCTATGGAAGAATTGAAATCTCATTGCTAATCAGCAACGTTAGAAGAAAATTAGTTGGTACTTAGCAGCTCTGCTGCGTGTATGAGCAGAGGATTGAAAATCCTCGTGTCGGCGGTTCGATTCCGTCTCTGGCCACCATTCATATCTTTCGTTTTTTCTCTCTCGTCTTGATCAGCGCTAAGGTTTTAGTTGCAGTGCGGAAGACCATTAGACAATCTAACTACACCTTCACCAAACGTGGTGTGTATTACTTTTCACGACGTATATCTGAAGATCTGTAGCAGTACTATCAATAGCTAAGAATAATTCGCTCACTACGAGCTAAGCGGCATAAAGACTTAATCACTGCCGCACAATTATTCAGTAATCAGCTGGAGCAGCTTTGGTTTCAACTACGATTACAAAAAACTTAGCAACTCTCAAACCTTGGTCGTTTTCAGCAACAGATTAAGCAGTTCACTCTTGAACAAGCATTGGCTTGCAATCTTGAGCAGAAAAATAAAACTAGAAGCGAGTTATCTCATAAGCACTCAAGGCTTTATATTTGTTACTTACAGGCTGCAGTCTCTAGTAAAACCAAGCCCAAACAATTAACCACTAGAGATGCTTTAATCTTTCATAATTGGTTACAGGCTAATTGCTTAAGCAATACTTCAATGCATAAATTATTTGCCATCATTCGAGCTATCTTCAATATGTTAATTAGTTTACCCGACCTCTACTCAGGCTTAGAAGAGACAAATTTGCTACCTTACTAAAATAAAATCCTTACAGCTTAGTTATCGATAGTTGTCTTTTTCTTTATGGTTTCCCACCAACCAGGTATGAATCTGATGAATCAACAAGTGCTCTATTTTTTATAGCGCTCCGGCCAAGCAACATGCGATACTTCATGTTATGCCTAGCGGTTAGTGTAATTTCAATGGGCCAGGTATAAGCTCCAATTGAAAGTGGCGTCTCAATGACCCAACGCTCTTCTTTATGTCCACCGGAATCGGTCACAAAACGCCTATCAACGACGTTGGCTTTGCATCTGATAACGAAGTTACTACTGCCCTGCAGTGGGTGAATGCTAAACTCGATGCATTGAACTCTATTCTCCATGAAAGGATAGAGCTCAAAAGCGTGTAATGCTGAGGTTCTGGCTCCAGTATCAACTTTTGCCTTAATCATAGGCAAGCCTAAATCTGGAAGGTTTACCCACTCGCGCCAACCAAAAGTACACAATTTAGTCATGTTGTTGCTCAATATCCATACCTTGCTTACCTGTCTGGTTCAAACTTTAAATTTATTTAAAGCGCTATTGATTCTACCCAGTAAATTGTTGTATTCAAGAAAAATAATATTATTCGATACATGTTTATAGCGTAAAATAAAATCGATAAATTCATGGGAATAATCTCTTTTTAGGAGCACATCATCAAACTCGCTATCCTTTCACGTAGCCCTAAATCTTATAGCACGCGTCGCTTTAAAGAAGCAGCATTGCAGCGTGGACATGAAGTCGATGTGCTAGACACACTTAAGTTTGCTATTGATCTGCAAGAAGGCATACCTGACCTCTATTTTCGTCAAAAAGTGCTTAGTGATTATGATGCTGTCCTACCAAGAATTGGCACATCAATCAGTTATTATGGAACTGCTGTTGTCAGACAGTTCCAAGAAATGGATGTATTTTGTGCTAATACAGCTCATGGCATTACCAATTCGCGTGACAAACTGCGAAGCTTACAGATATTAAGTCGACACCATATCGGAATACCTAGAACAACCTTTGTCAGAGATAGAAAAGACGTCTTACCAGCTATCGAACGTGTTGGCGGCGCTCCTGTGGTCATTAAACTAATTGAAGGAACGCAAGGTATTGGAGTATTACTGGCAGAATCTATCAATGCGGCTGAATCCATTATCGAGCTATTACAAAGCCAAAAACAAAATGTGCTCGTGCAAAAATTTGTAGCTGAAAGCAAAGGCAAAGATATACGTGCACTTGTTGTCGGCGATCGCGTTGTAGCCGCAATGCGCCGTGTGGCACAGGGCCAGGAGTTTCGTAGCAACGTCCATCGTGGCGGCATTGCTGAAGCAGTAGAGTTAGATGATCAATACGTGGAAACAGCAGTTCGTGCGGCACAAATTCTAGGCTTGCAGGTTGCTGGCGTCGATATGTTAGAAGGTAAAAATGGACCACAAATCATGGAAGTAAATTCTTCTCCTGGTCTTGAAGGCATCGAGTCTTGCACCGGATTAGATGTGGCAGGTGCTATAATTGATTACATCTCTGCCCGAGTTGATTTCCCTGAGATCGATATACGGCAAAGATTAACAGTGAGTAAAGGATATGGTGTCAGTGAAATCTATGTTCCAGAGGGGGCAAGGTTTGTTGGTTGTACAATTAAAAATGTCATGCTTGCTGAAAAAGATATTAATGTACTCACTCTATACCGAGGTATAAAAGTTATTCCTAATCCGCGAACAGATCGTATTATTGAAGCCGAGGATAAATTACTTTGCTTTGGAAAAATAGAATCTATGCGCGACATGATTCCTGCAAAAACCAGACGACGTCGCAGACCGGAAGTGGTAGATTTAAATACTGAAGAGCCAAGCAATCCCGATGAAGCAGACCAGGATGTGTAATTTAACGATCAAAAATAGTACAAGAGTTTCATAAGTTGAGCCTAAGTAAATCTCTTAAAAAGTATTAACAGCAAACTTAGATAGCATTATTATTTGTCTAAATAATTTGCCATTGGTACATGAGGGGGGAGCTTAATCGAGATTGCAAGATTCGAGAAGGCGAGTGCCATAGAAAGTGAGATTGCTGCACATGAAAGTAATATTGAGGAAGATCGGTTGTTTGAAATTGAATCAGTATCAAGCACGGAAATTTAATGTGGCTGCTGTATTATAAAGCCGCATCAATTGAGTACTATCATTCTCTACCAAGCGAATGCTAGTACTCAAGATCTTTAGCTTTAACTCTGTATAGTTGTTTATTGTCTTTATTGTCCGCTAACTCCATGACTAAGTCCGTTAGATCATTCGCAGTCATATCCCCATTTTTAATATCAGCAAGATCATCTTTGGTTAGTTCTTTAATGAGCTCTCTCGTGGTCACTGATGTTCCTGTGCAGGCTGTTTTTAATATGAATTGAAGGGGCTCAAGCTTAGTTTTATCGCGCATTTTCAGATCCACTTATCCTGTAATTTTTGCGATTTTTCACTTAAATTGGTATGCCTGACTATATCTATTAATGAGTGCAGAAAGTTGGCAAATTCAATATAAGATTTGAAGCCTATCTTGCCCAAAAGAGTGGTGTATAGCAGCCAACTATTTGGCACAGATACATCCTATCAGCAGCGAATGATTCGGCGAGACAAATAGAAGCAACCATCTCATACCTCCGGCATTATCTATATTTATCGTGTAGATCAACAAGCGATGTAGTAGCTAGCGCCTCAGTATTCCTGCTATCAACATATTACTAACATTTAGTAAATTATAGATGGGCCTTTCCTGCTCTTCTTTAGCAACAGCAGGCACAAATATATCGTCCTCTCTATAACCACAAATACCAAATACTAACCAAGCCGAGTTTAGAGCTATCATGCTCAATGTTATAGCGCATACAGTTAGGTGCTACTGCTCACTCCTAACATGAAGCTTATGCCTTTAGTGGTATCGAGTAATAATTCTAAATAATGATATGGGATCGCTATGATTGCGTTTTTTAACGCCGACTTAAAGCAACAATAGTTTTTAGATGAGTATTGGGAGGAGAGGCCGCCATAGAGGTCAATTTAGGCGAGGATCATTATAGTGATCCCGAGCTGAACACGGCTCAGCGTACGCATGTGATTAGTCAACAGGCAGTGGCTAAAAGAAAAAAGCTATTACACGCCGTCATCGTTAAGTCTCATAAGTAGCGATCACTTCAAACTATATATTCTGGACCTCTCATACTGCGAGTGGGCATATCACTTTAGGATGCTCAGCAAATGAAACAGGGTGAAACAGGTGCTGACTGGTGCTTTCCCTGCAAGTGAAATGATGCAGGCTACATCGCGAATCAATGCTTTATATTGAGATGCTTTAAAACAATATGCGTCAATATGTCGCGGAAAAAAGTTTGATAGGTCGGGCATAATCTCGCCAAAATATTGCTGGGATTACATGATGAACTGTATAAAAATCAAACTGGTTGTTTTGCTCTGTATCATTTCGATAATTAATATTAATTCATTATTTGCTGATAGCAGCATGCCGACTGATCATGCGCCTATAGGTGTGATGGGTGATCATGTCCACAAAACAGGCGAATGGATGTTTTCATATCGTTACGGCTATATGGAAATGGATGGTAATCGTGATAATACAAATTCAGTAAGCACAGCAGAAATATATCAAGATTTTATGATGGCGCCGCTCAATATGACAATGGAAATGCATATGTTCGGGACTATGTATGGCGTCACTGATGATATGACTTTAATGGCTATGATCGCTTACAAAGATCTTGAAATGGAGATGCAAACTAAGCCTATGGCGATGGGTATGATGCCAGCCAACCACAGGTTTAAAACGCATTCAAAAGGCTTTGGGGATTTAAAGTTGTCCGCATTATGGACCTTCATGAATACCGATAATTCAAGCATGCACGCAACCGTGGGAATGAGTATTCCGACTGGGTCTATTAATAAAAAAGACGATAATGCAATGGGGTTACGCGTGCGAATGCCTTATATGATGCAGCTTGGGTCCGGTACTTATGATCCCCTATTAGGGCTCACTTACACTGTCAAGAAACAGCAATGGGCCTTTGGTTTACAAACCCTTAATACCTTTAGATTGGGTAAAAATGATAAAGGTTATCAGTTAGGTAATGAATATACGGCAAGTACTTGGGCTGGATACAATGTCAGTCATAACATGAGTCTATCGCTACGACTAGATGGAAAAGCATGGGAAAATATTGATGGCGAAGATGATGATCTAAATCCTATGATGTCGCCTACAGCTCGAGCAGATTTAAGAGGCGGACAACGTGTTGATGGGTTATTAGGGTTAAATTATGAACATGGCTCTGGCCATCGTTTAGCAATTGAGTTCGGTGTGCCATTACACCAAGATCTTGATGGGCCACAAATGGAGACCGATTATCGTCTTATGCTTGGATGGCAGTACGCTCCATAAAGCTTAATCTAACCAGAATCAAGGTAAGACACCTTAGCTGTGGCGAAAGCAGTAATGATTACAATAAGCTGAAGACAGGTAGCTCCGGAAAAAGGTATATTACACAATACACAGTAAATCACTGTGTCTAGAGTAACTATCTAAATAAACATATCCTTCGGATATGGAGAGGGATCTACGAGTCTATAAAACTATGGTTAATTTAAAAACGATAATACTTACTCTTGTTTGTTCACTTGCAATCAGTGCAGTCAATGCTCAAGAACTATTAAAAACAACGAAAACTTGGGAAGGTGGCGAGATTGAATACCACAAGGGGACAGCTGAGGTAACTTCTCAAAGGATAACCCTGAAAGAAGGCGCTACGACTCCGTTTCACTGCCATCCTGTTCCAACATTTGCTTATATTGAAAAGGGTCATCTCGAAATTGAGACTAATAATGGCAAGAAGGTGAATTTTCGTGAAGGGGATTCATTTGTTGAAGTGCTTAGAACGGTCCATCGAGGGATAGCAATTGATGGGGCGGTTGAAATCGTTGTTTTTTATGCGGGCGTCACCTCTACACCAAATATGGTGCTAGCGGACAGTGACGAGGCCGCAAAATATTGTAATTAAGTAGGCCGTTTAATTATCAGTCATGGTCGGGCTTGCGTAAGTAAGCCCAGCTTAATTCTTACAAAGGATTTATCAAGGTCTATCATTACTTTTCGCTTATTGTTTACTGTGTCTGCTGTCGACTATTTCTGGCGCGAAAGCAAGCAACCCCTTAAATAAGCCTTATTTGCTTGGTCAGTACTCCCCCCCAAAATCGTGTCGAAGCTGGAATAGCGGACTCCACGTTCTTTTTTTGCTTTAAACGATATCTAACTTTCATCCTGATTTTTTTATGATGTTCAAATTCTTGCAGGATAGTAAACAAATATGGCTAAATGCACACTCGGGTAATTGATTTATACAATAATTAGCGCTAGCGTAGTTGAAACTATTAACTAGTCTATCTGGGTGGGTGAGGATGGTGTTTCGATCTCTTCGCTATTGGCTGCTGCTCATCGCATCTGGAAAGGTGGGGGTTTGTCGCATGGCAGCCTTTAGCTTTTTTGCCCTCACTATGACCATCATAGTCTCTAATCTCAGCGCTGCTGACCTGCCGCAAGATATCGACCGCAATCAACTTAGGGATGGTCTTCAAGACCGACTCAAAGACGAATCATTGCGCCAACGGGCCATTGAACATGAATCAATGACTCGGCCTGATGTGTCACCGACCGTGAATCAGCCTGACGATAGTCTGGAGGTGGAAGATAAAGTAGGGCCTCATTGTTTCGATATCAAAGAAACGCAGGTTAAAGGTCACGCCGATGCGGTTAAGGTGCCGTCTGGTTATAGCGATTTAAATGGCAGCTGTGCAGATGCTAGTGCTCTTAAACAGCATCTCGAAAAGCTCAATGCCAGCTATGCAGAGAAGGGTCAAATAACGACACGGGTCTATATTCCGGAGCAAGATCTTTCTCAAGGGTTATTGCAGTTGATCATCATTCCGGGACGATTAGCGCATTTCGAATATGCCGATGGTGGCCTTGCTGATCTCAGGATTAAAACCGCATTTCCATTGAAGTCGGGCGATGTCATCAATCTGCGAGATTTAGAGCAGGGTTTAGAAAATTTCAACAGCCTGCGTTCACAGCAAGCCGAATTCAAGCTTTATCCAGGAGCGAAGCCTGGCCTCACCATTGTCGTAATAGATACAAAGATCAGTAAGCCATGGCATATCGATTTGACAGTCGATAATTCCGGATTTGATGCCACTGGTGAATATAAAACGGGTAGCTCAATCAGTTTCGATAATCTATTACACATGAATGACAGGATAAGCCTTCGTGGGCTTACCAGTTCACCGATTACAGCACGTGGTAGAAAACATTCTGATTCAGTCGATGTCGCTTTTTCGGTCCCGTATAAGAACACTTATTTTTCGTTACGTGCTGGCGTGCAGCGCTATAAAAATACCGTGAAGGGTATTAATCAACGCTATGCATTGGATGACAGGATTGTAACGTACACATAATTGGTGATTGGCACACAGTGCGTAGCATTAGGGAGGGCGTTAGTAGAGACGCACAAAGTGCGGAGTGTCAGTGAGATGGCTTGCAGAGACGCACAAAGTGCGGAGTGTCAGTGAGATGGCTTGCAGAGACGCACAAAGTGCGGAGTATCAGTGACATGGCTTGCAGAGACGCACAAAGTGCGGAGTATCAGCGAAGGTGTTAGTAGAAACGCACAAAGTGCGGGCTGTCAGTGAGGTGGTAAGCAGAGACGCACTAAGTGCGGTGTATCAGTGAGGGTGTTAGGTGAGACGCACAAAGTGCGGAGTATCAGTGAGGGTGTTCGGTGAGGCGTACAAAGTGTGGGCTATCAGTGAGGTGGTAAGCAGAGGCGCACAAAGTGCGGTGTATCAGTGAGGGTGTTCGGTGAGGCGCACAAAGTGCGGACTATCAGTGAAGTGGTAAGCAGAGGCGCACAAAGTGCGGACTATTAGTGAGGGTGTTAGTTGAGGCGCGGAAAGTGTGGAGTATCAGTGAAGTGGTTAGCAGAGACGCACAACGTGCGTTACTTCAGCATCACGGCAGCGCTCAACTGTGGTTGTCACTTATGGGCCAGCGTACATACAGAATTCATGGTTGCTGAGGACATCAAGTGCCGCGGGTAGACCTTTTAGTGAACGGTCTAAATAGTGCTGTGACTGAAACCAAGCGTTGGCTATTTCATCTGATATCGTTCTAAGTCCTTATTTATGCTCATTATTTTCTGTTCTTGTTTTTGCTTTATTGTTGCTCAATAATCCTCGACTCAATGACTGATTAGGATTTAATTAAAGGAATAATATGATGAAAGATCCTCTTATTTTTAAGACTGGTGAGGCTACGGTTTATGCCAGTCATGATCAGGGTACGGACGCGATGCCTGAGATTGTGTTGGGCCGCACAGATGGGCCGGTAGGTCAGGCGTTTGCACATTTAATGGGACAGACAGAGGGACATACGCGTATGTTTGCAGTGCGTGCTTGTAATCAACAGGTCAAGCCAGCAGCTTTGATTGTGCCTAAGGTGACGCTTAAAGAGACTAAGATGATTAATCTTTTTGGTGGGGTTGTGCAGTCGGCGGTTTCAGATGCGATTCTGGATTCAGTGATTGAAGATGTGATTCCACGAGAGGAGGTGAATGATCTATGTATGATTATTCTATTATGGATTTCACCTGAGTGTGTTAGTGATCCAGATAAGAAGGATCTTTATCGTACTAATTATGAGGCGACCAAGCTTGCTCTTAAACGGGCTATGAATGATGAGCCAACTATTGATGAATTAATCGCTAATCGCAAAAAAGTATGGCATCAAATGTATCATCCAGAAACGGGCGAATCTCTCTGGGATTAGTTTTATAAAATAAACTCGTGTGGCTAGTTGGAGCGTGTTATTTGTGGCTGGGCTAATTGACATGAATAGGCGCTCCGTAATTCAGTCTGTATTTTGTTATGGGTAATTCATCACCATAGTGTTTCACGTTTGGCTGTTTGTGAGCATGGTTTTCTAGTACTGTGTTGCTAGGTGTTATCACGTTGCCTTGTTGGCTCCTTCACTTTGAAAACATAACAATAAAAGCAAACGAATATGGTCTATCAAATCTTAGTCGCAGTTTTATTATTTGGTGGCTTACTCTTTTTGTTGTTGCCCGCCTATACCAATGAAAAGGGTTTCTATCATGGCGTATCGGTCAGCGGACAGGCACCCAGTCTATTCACTTTAATTTTCTCGCAGGTAACGACCTGGATATTTGCGCGTTCGTTAATGAATGCGGCGATTCTAGGATTTCATTTTGGGCCTTGGGGAGTGTTGGCTTATGCCGCTTACTATCTGTCCTTCTTTACCGGTGGCTTAATTGTTGATCGCGTACGCTTCGGGCTTGGCTATGGCAGTATTCAGGCCTTCTTTTTTGCCCGTTATGGCCGTGCCGGAACATTTTGTTATAACGCATTGATCATTATTCGGTTGATCAGTGAGTTATTCGCCAACTTGATTGTGATTGGTTTGATCTTTGGTGGCTTTGGTAGTCAAACTTATTTCATTGCCATTATATTGCTATCGCTTTTTGTTTTGCTGTATTCCATGAAGGGCGGGTTGAGTGCAGCTTTAAAGACCGATGTGTTACAGATGGGCTTGTTTTTAATGATGCTGGCTGCGCTTTCTATAAGCATGATGGTTAATCAGTATTTTGATCAAGCCGCTGTTTTTGATTTTAGCTTTGATATCAGCCAGCCAGGCCCTATTTTATTCTTTGTGGCTTTGTTGCAGGTATGGAGTTATCCCCTACATGACCCAGTGATGATGGATCGTGGTTTTTTGGCTGATAGGAAAACAACGCAGCGTAGTTTTTTGCATGCCGGGTGGATTAGCATAATCTGTATTATTCTATTTGGCTTGTTAGGTGTTTTTGCTGGCGTTAATGCGGTTGCTGACGAAAGTATGAATCAGGCGTTGAGCCGTTTGTTAGGTGCGGCTCCGATGTTGATTTTAAATGCGGCCTTAATTATCTCTGCAATGTCGACTTTGGACAGTGCATTGGCTAGCTCATCTAAGCTGATTGTTATTAATATGCGCTGTTGTCGCCCGACTATTAATAACGGTCGCAGAGTGATGTTGGTGTTTATGTTGGCAGCTTTAGCATTTGTATTCTATGGTGACCGTGACTTATTCAGTGCCGTTGCAGTAAGCGGCACCGCTTCTTTATTCTTGTTTCCGGTGATTATGTTTAATATCTTGGCAGGTCGCTGTGATATTCCTTGTTGGAGCTTGCTGATTAGCTTTTGTATTGCCATTGCTGGGGCTGTTCTGTATTTCACAGAGTCATCAGCGTACAGCGTGTTGTTGGGTGATTGGCATAAGTACACTAAGTTGCTGTTTATTACCCTTGCAGTGTTGCTTTCTACCAGTTTGATATTTGCCGCTGGCTTGTATTGTGAGCGTGCTAAAAGAATCTAGATTAGACGTCATAGTTAGGACTCTAATGCGCTCATAAAATCATGCAGGCCTGGGTGATATAAGCCAGGCGACGGTTGGTGCGTGATGCCGGACGTGAGCTGTATTCCAATAGCGGTGTTCGTGAAGATTACTAGTCATGGAGTGCAAGCATGAGCTATATGCCGGCTTGCGCACTATAATGAGGGCGCTCAGTAAGCCAGCAAATAGTTATTACTCGCTATGGCGCTCCAAATCTTAATCGTCATTCAAGTGGGTTCCTGCCTTTGAATGTCAATTCATGTCCTGCTATCGATGGCAGGCATGAACAGCTTAATTATACTTTAACGCCAACAACACAATGATTGCCCAGCTGGTGAACGTAATAATGGTGTTATTGGCTTAGACAGTCGCCGCATAATTCAGGCACTGCTTCGCGTTAGAGGTGGGAACGCCTTTATATCAAGATCTTGATGGCCGTTGGTTAGAGGCGGTTTATTGGCTCGCGCTGGGTTGGCAAAAGCGAGTCGCAGATCGATAACCCGTAACCTCATAAATTAAGCGGTGCCACTCTGTTTCTCGACTTTCTCATTAAAGTGGGACGACGCGCGGGTGGTAGGCATTTAATTTCAATTGATAATATTCAGCAGCTCATTTATGATTATTAATAGTTAATTTAAATTACCTATAACCAATCAATAGCAGCTGAGTAATTTGACATGAAGTGTGTGCTTTTCAAACGATCTCGCGTCGACGATTTTGTTGTTTTTTTATACCACCTTATGGTGATCACCTGTTTCTATATAAGTCCGAGCTTTGCGGAAGTGATTGCTGAATTAGAGCCAATAGAAGTGATTAGTACCAGTCCTCTGTCGACCTCTTCTATTGATGCTAATCAGGTGCCAAGTCGTGTTCAGGCGATCAATGCGACAGAGATAGAAAAAGGTAATTACACCAGTATTACTGACGTATTGCAGTCTCAATTTGGCGGTGTGACGAGTAATGCTGCGCAAAATAATCCGTTGCAAGCAGATCTGCAGGTGCGCGGTTTTACTGCATCGCCATTGTTGGGTTTGCCAATAGGTTTGGCGATATATCAAGACGGTCAGCGTATAAATGAACCTTTGGGCGAAACGGTGCATTGGGATCTCGTGCCGACTGATGCGGTCGAGCGGATGGAATTAATATCTGGAGCGAATCCAATCTTTGGGCTGAATGCCCTTGGCGGCGCCTTGGTGCTGAAGATGAAAGATGGGTTCAGTTTTGATCAAAAGCAATTAGCGATGAGCTATGGCTCATTTCAGCGCAGTAAGCTCTCGTTACAAGCTGGTGGTAATGAAAATGGTTTTGCCTATTATATAAACGCCAAGCGTTTAAAGGAAGATGGTTGGCGTGATCTATCTGATTCTGATGCACACTCATTCTACGGCAATCTGGCCTACAACAAAGCGGACTTGTATGCCAAGCTCAGTTTGCAAAAAACTAACAGTGATTTAATTGGTAATAGTGTGTCTCCCGTTGAGTTGTTAGAGCAAGACTATGCGGCAATTTTTACCGCACCTGATAGTACTGAAAACAATTTAACAGCTGTCGGTTTGGAATCTGACTATTGGCTGAATGATGACTTTCAACTTTCATTGAATGGCTATTACCGTAAATTAAAAGCTGATGCGTTTAATGGTGATATGGCCGATGATGACGACGAAGGTGATGACGACGACGAAGACGAAGATGAGCATGATAGTCTTTATGATGCAGTCAATAATATTAGTGGGCGTGATCAAGAGAGTTATGGCTTGACCCTGCAATCCACGCTATTTGATGATTTCATTTCGCGCCAGAATCAATTCACTTTCGGACTTGCCTTTTTTCAAGGGGATTCACGTTTTAAAGCGAAGGTGCAACAGGCTGGCCTTGACCCAGAAACACGATCAACCACGACTGCTGGGGCTACAACAGGGCCTTATACTGATGACCATACCAATATAGAAACCACTAATCAGAGCGCTAGTTTATTTGCAAGTGATACTTGGTCGTTAACACCCCAATTGTCGTTGACTGCTGCTGCACGTTACGATCGAACGCGTATTGAATTAAATGATCAAACGGGTGAACAGCCAGAGTTGAATGGTAAGCATCAGTTTCATCTTTTTAATCCATCCCTGGGGGCGAGCTACCAATTCAGTCCTCAATTTAATTTCTATGCCTCGGTCAGTCAATCGGCACGGGCGCCATCAGCGATTGAATTGGCCTGTAGTGAAGCCGTACTCGAGTTAGCGGGTGAAGATGAAGAGTGTCGCCTACCTAATGCTTTTTTAGCTGATCCACCCCTGAAGGAAGTGGTCGCAAGAAACTTTGAGCTTGGGATTCGAGGCAATTGGAATGAAATGACGAGTTATCATCTTGGTTTATTTCATAGTACTAATAAAAACGACATAATTTTTCAGAGTACCGGCCGAGCAACTGGCTTATTTAAGAATATAGATAAGACGAGAAGGATGGGGTTAGAGGCAGGTCTAAAAGTTGTCTTTTCAAGGCTAGAGACTAACATTAATTATAGTTATTTGAAGGCCACTTTTGAGGACGATTTTTTTGTGTTGAGCCCTAATCATCCAGCGGCAATTAGCGCTAATGGTGATGCCTCTGCTGATTCAATCAGGGTTAAGCCTGGGGATCGTATTCCGGGCTTGCCGGAACATACCCTGCAGGTGCATTCGCGTTTATCGGTATCTGACAATTTTTCTTTTGCAGTTGAGTGGCTTGCAAGTGCTGGCCAATACCTGCGAGGCGATGAATCGAATGAGCTGAGTAAAACGCCTGGTTATAATGTGTTTAATTTCAAGGCAGATTATGCGCTAAACGAGCAGTTGCATCTATTGGCTAAGGTTGAAAATGTATTCGATAAAGAATATTACAGTTTCGCTTTGTTAGGTGAAGAGCCTGATGAAGTGGTTGGCTTAGAGGAGTTGAGCGATAACCGCTTTTATGGGCCAGCCAGCCCACGGGGAGTATGGCTTGGGCTTAGGACGATTTTTTAGTTATTCACTAGCCGATGGCTTTGATGGTAGCTCTTTAGAATCGCTCTTGATATGTAAATCGCGTTGTGGGAATGGAATTTCAATGCCTGCTGCGCTTAATGCGGTTTCAATCTCCCACATGTACATGGCATGCCAAGACCCAGGTCTGGTGCGATCATTTTTTGGGTTTAGCCAAGTCACTAATTCGAAGTTAAGGCTACTGTCACCAAAGTCAACTAACCAAACCTGTGGTCTCCGTTTATCGCCATCGTCATAGGTGATTTCGACTTTGCGCGCAGCAGTTAATACAACCTCTTTGACTAGTTCCTTATCTGTGCCATAGGCGACACCAAATGGAATGTGTATGCGAACTATGGACTCATTCAAGGTGTAATTAGTCACCTTGGTTGAAATCAGCTCGGAGTTGGGAACAATAATATCTAAGTTATCTGGTGTGGTTACAATCGTGCTGCGTACATTAATGTCTTTGACAGTGCCGCGGAGGCCGCTATTTAGCTCGATGAAGTCGCCCACTTTGACGCTGTGCTCAAATAGAATAATGATGCCCGATACAAAATTATTGACCACCGACTGTAGGCCAAAACCAACACCTACGCTTAATGCGCCAGCAACGATGGCAAGGTTAGTGAAATTAATGCCAACAGAGCTTAAAGCGGAGACTAGGCCAACGATGATGACGAGATAAAAGAATATACGGATAATCGTATAAACCGCTGGGGGCACTTTGCCATTGGCGGCGGTGTTGAGGCGTAAAAATAAGGACTGAGCATAACGTGCTACCACGATGGTAACGATCATGATCAACATGCCTTGAAGTAGGCTGGCCGTGGTTACCGGTGTTTCGCCAATAGTAAAGAACTCATACAACAGGAGATCAGTTAGTGTTTTCCAAACACCGTGGTCTAGCCAGGCGAGGTCTATGTTCGGCAGTTTTATTTGGAGATCCCTTAGCACTCGATTTACTTCGGTGATGATGAAATAGTTGGTCTTATTTTAGATCGCTAATCATCCGCTGTATATTTAATTTCACGACATTTTTACTGTCTGATCATTTTAACAGTGGCCAAGTTGGGGTCAGACTCATTTTTGCTGAGCTCGAGGCTATCTTTTATCAAGATAGGCTAAACGTTTGCTGAAATCTTCATGCCAGGTGCTAGATAGGGTATCGCATTGCAGAATCGAGATGAGATCATCGCGCCGCAAGCCACGAGCATAAAATAATTGATTACAACGATTGACTGACCATAGGCTGCAGCCTGATTCAATCTTTTTAAGTGGCATCCCTGCGCAAATCTCACCTTCTTGTAGTACTCGTAAGTACCATCCAGTGTAGCCACTACTGATGACCCATTGCGGCAATCTTTTTTGTTTGAATTTATGCCCTAGTTTCCAACAGGGTTGGCGCGGCTGGCTGACTTGTAGAATAGCCTCACCACACTGAAAGGTATCACCAATAAAGATACTGTTTTCATCAGCTCCAGTCAGACATAAGTTCTCACCAAAAGCGCCTTGTGGCTCGTTACTTAACCGAATGCGGGGCCGCCGTAATAATCCAATAGGTTGTTGCCAATAGGCGTAATGTTGTTTTGGATAGGCATAAACTGCCTTATCTAAGCCACCATGCACGCTTAAGTCTGCCTGTTGATCGCCGACAAGGTTTTCTTTGTTTAGATAGATAAAGCCAGTGACCTGCTGCTTGTGAATGGCTGATAAGGTCTCTTGCTGAAAACGTTTAGGTCTGCCGACATGTATGCTGTCTATTTTCATCTATTAATTATGCAATATTGTTGAGTTTGCTGAATATACTCAAGCTTAGCCTTTGCGGGAAACATTGTATAAGGTTTAAGCAGGGGGCAGACCGTTTGTATATGGCAGATTTAACCTGATTGGGGGTTTACTGGTCTAGCGGATGCTATCTATTTGCTCATGGATTAAGTATCAGCGTGGCCGTTTGAAGCGGCTACACTACTGATAATGGTATCTGCCAGTAAGTTAAACTCTTTTTGGCGTGAGCTTGATTTTCGCCAGACCAAAGCGATATCGCGATAGGCGGTGTCTGCCATGCGTTGGGTTTGGATTGATGTGCCTTGCAATATGCCGCCTGTAATGGCCAGTTCAGGGATAAAGCTTATGCCTAAATCACTGTCGACCATCTTGATCAGGCTATATAACCCGCTTGCTGAATATTTTCGTATGGGATGCTTTTGAATGACATTGCAGGCTCTTATGACATGGTCTCTGAGGCAATGGCCATCTTCTAATAGTAATACATGTTGTTCATTTAAATGTTGAAGATTGAAATTTGTGGGTTCAATGAACTTTGTTTCTTGATGGTAAGCGAGATGAAAGTAATCTTTAAAGAGAGGTAGCGTTTCGACATTGCCGAGTTCCATCGGTAACGCCAGAATCAGCAGGTCTAATTCACCTTCTAACAATTGCTTATGAATTATATTTGTTCTTTCCTCTTTAATATAAAGATCAAGATTAGGGAACTGGGTGCAGATATCGTTAAGCACATGTGGCAATAGGAATGGTGCGATCGTTGGAATGATGCCCACCTTTAAGGTGCCTGCCAAAACCTCTTGAAAGCTTTTGGTGATATCCATTAGCGCTTCTATATCGAATAGCGCAAGCCGTGCCTGCGAAACAATACTGGAGCCAATACTTGTGAATATCACGCTACGGCTGGTTCGGTCTACCAGTGATACGTTCAGTAAGGCTTCTAAATCCTTAATTGCAAGGCTGAATGCTGATTGCGACACATGGCACGATTGGGCGGCATGTCCGAAGTGTAGGTGCCGTTCTAGAGCGATCAGATATCTAAGTTGTTTTAGTGTTGGATAGGCCAAGGTATTTGTTAAGATAATTAACTATACCTATTTATATCAATTGGCATTAAGAATTGCTATGGCATCTATGCCCAAATTTGCATTTATTTTGTTTTTCGCAATATTAGTATTGTAACAAGTACCGCCATGGTGGATAGACTAGCGTAGGCCCATGGGTTGTTCAGTAGGAACATCGATAGTCCGAGAGAGAGCCAAACGAAAAGGATAATTCTATAAGCGGTTGAAATAGGCAGATCTGCTCCGCTTTGAAAGGTCTCAATTAAAGGGCCAAAGCTGGGGTGTTGTAACAACCAGCGATGAAACCGGGGTGAGGACTTAGCAAAACAGCTGGCTGCTAGTAGTATGAATGGCGTGGTTGGCAATAGTGGCAGGACTATCCCTATGACACCTAAAGCTATAGAGATGAATCCGGCTACGACTAATAAGCCGTTTTTTGTTTTTGTGCTCAGATGTTTCATTAAAATACGAGCATAGTGTATTTTTTTGGTGGGAGGTGGTTTTTAGCTTTTGGCTGTGACAACAACACTATGCTGCTCTAGGCCACCTTGCTGGCTGAATGCTTCATCAGGCATCGGGTTTTGGTGGGCAAGTTTGAAATCGTCACTGCCAACCCAGCTGCGGAAAGCGACTTCACTTTGCCATTCGGTCAATACGACATAAGGTGCATCTGTGCTGACAGGGCGTAATACTTGCATACGGATAAAACCAGGCTGCTGCTCTATCTGGCCAGCGCGTCGTTTGAAGCGTTGCTCGAATTCTTCAGCCCACTTCGGCGTTACGTAGACTCTATTTGTGACAACATGCATGGCAATGGGCCTTCTGGTTAAGTGATAGGGCTACTAGTGTGGCAAAGCTCGCTGATTAGCTCCAGCACTTGTTTGCCTTTCGGGCTTGAAATAGACTAAAGCGACGTTAATTTTATGAAACTACGAACATAACTTAAGCCTTAGCTGCATTATGCAGCCTACGAGTACCCTCAGAAACGATATGACTAGTCCGCATTACTCGCTACTGGCTAGCCGCCGTTTTCTGCCTCTGTTTTGTGTCCAATTCCTGGGTGCTTTTAACGACAATATCTTCCGATTTGCCCTGCTAACGTTGATTACGTACCAGTTTAGTCAGGCTGGCGGTATTGACCCAGCAAAGCTCACTATGCTGGCTGCTGGCCTCTTCATCTTACCTTTTTTCTTATTTTCAGCGAGCGCTGGCCTATTGGCGGATCGCTATTCAAAGAGCCTATGTATTCGTTACATCAAGCTTTTTGAGCTATTGATTATGTTATTGGCAGCCTTAGCGTTAGACCAACAGTGGTGGTACCTTTTGTTTATCTGTCTGGCACTAACCGGTTTGCAATCTGCATTATTTGGTCCAGTAAAATACGCCATTTTGCCAATCTTGTTATCACGGCAAGAGCTACTAGTAGGCAATGCTTTGGTCACTGCTGGCACGTTCATCTCCGTACTCCTAGGGACTATTCTTGGCGGCCTGTTGATTATTACTGAGAGTGGTCGTTTGTGGGTTGCTAGCGTGCTTTGTGCAGTGGCTTTACTCGGTTACTTGGCCAGTTTATTCATTCCTAAAACAGCAGCGACTCATGAGCAAACGGCTCTGTCTTTAAACTTTATGGTTAGCACCCTACGGGTCGTTAGAAATGGTTTGGCCAATACGGAAATGCGGTCTGTGATGTTGGCGATATCCTACTTCTGGCTCTTCGCCTATGTCATGCAAAGTCAGTTGGCACCGATGTGCCTACAATTGCTGGCTGCTGATGAAAGTGTCACAGTCTTACTCCTCACGCTATTTACCTTGGGCATCGCCACGGGTTGTTTGCTTTGTGGTCGCTTGCTAGCAGGAGAGATTAGTCTGCGCTGGGTGCCGCTAGCTGCAATAGGTATGTCCTTATTTTGCTTCGACCTTTACTTATTTCTCAGTGCTTATGAAAAAACTACAGGAGCGCTGCAGCAGTGGCGCTATGTCTTAGCTGAGCCACAGTATTGGCGACTTATATTAGATGTCTTTCTAATAGCGCTAGCTGCTGGCTTTTATATTGTGCCCTTATATAGTTATATTCAGTATCGCGTTGATGAAACAGTGCGTGCACAAGTGATTGCAGCGAATAATATCTTGAATGCCTTGTTTATGGTGACGGCCTCTATTGTCGTGTTATGGGTATTATCCAGTGGTTTAGATTTAGCCGATATATTTCTCTTGCTGGCCTTATTTAATTTAAGTAGTTTGTTGTTCATGACTATAAATGTACGGAATTTCTTAACTCGCCTAGACCGCATCTTGTTACGTCTTTTGTTTCGTTTTGAGGTGCATGGTCTTGAGCATTATCCAAAAGATAATAAGCCGACTGTAATCATTGCTAATCATGTCTCTTTGCTTGATGGGCCTTTACTCGTGGCGGCGCTACCCGAGTTACCTGTGTTCGCCATCAATCGGGAAGTGAATCAGAAATGGTGGGCAATAATCTTCACTCGTTTCTATGAAATGTTCCCATTAGATTCGGCGCGACCTATGGCGATTAAGGGTCTAATCAAAATGCTGCGGCAGGGGCGTAAAGTGGTTATCTTCCCAGAGGGGCGGATTAGTAGCACTGATCATCTGATGAAGCTTTATGATGGGCCCGGGAAAATAGCAGATATTGCGGGTGCACAGCTATTGCCGATACGAATTGATGGTGCGCAGTACACTTCATTCGGGCGTTTGCACGGGGTTAAGAGGTTGCGCTGGTTTAGTAAGATTACCGTCACTATCTGCGCACCCCAAGCGTTAAATATTGCACCTGAGTTGAAGAGAAAAAAACGGTTAGCCAGCCTGCATGATCGTGTTTATCAGGTGATGACTGAGACGATAGTGCAAACTTCAGTGCGGCAGCAAACCTTGTTTCAAAATCTGCAAGACTCATTGCATCGTAATGGCCGCGATTATCGAATTCTGGAAGATATTAATCGCCAAAGTATTACTTTGGGTAAGATGCAATTGGCAAGCTTAGTCTTAGCTAATGCTTTGCGACCGTGGTTACAAGCGCAGCAGCCAGTTGGTGTTTTGCTACCGAATACTATACCGACAGCAGTTTGTTTTTATGCTTTGCAGGCGCAAGGGCGAGTGCCGGCGATGCTCAATTTTTCAGCTGGACGCGCTGCGTTGCGCGCGGCGATTGAAACCGCTGAGATCAAACAAGTAATTAGTTCAAGGCGTTTTATTGAGTTGGCTGAGCTGGGCGATTTGATAGCTGAGATTGAAGGTTTGGTTGATATTATTTACTTGGAAGATGTTAAGACTTCAATCAACTTGAAGCATAAGTTAGGGGCTTTGTTCGCCGCGGTCACAGGTTTGGGTTTGCAGCATAATCAAGGTGATTGCCATGACCCTGCAGTTATCTTATTTACGTCCGGTTCGGAAGGGGTGCCAAAGGCGGTTGTCTTGAGCCATCATAATCTGCTGTCAAATCAGGCGCAGGTTAATACGGTGATGGATTTTGTGCCACAGGATTGTTTCTTTAATGCGTTGCCACTATTTCACTCATTCGGTTTAGGGGTGGGTTTGATCTTACCGGTAGCGAGTGGCATTCGTACTTTTCTGTATCCAACCCCGCTACATTTTAAGCAGATTCCCGATATGGTTTATGACACCGGCGCCACTGTTATTTTTGGCACCGATACATTTTTATCTGGCTACGCTAGACACGCCGCGGCAGAGGATTTTAAATCTCTTCGCTATGTTATCGCTGGCGCGGAAAAGCTTAAAGCGGGCACACGTGACTTGTGGTTACAGAAACATGGCAAGCGTATTCATGAAGGTTATGGCTTAACGGAGACTTCGCCAGCATTAAGTATCAATACCGATGCTTATAATAAAGCAGGCAGTGTTGGTAAGTTATTGCCAGGCATCGAGTCTCGTTTGCAAAAGGTGGAAGGGATTGAGCAGGGTGAGAGGCTCTGGGTGCGTGCTGCTAATGTCATGCTAGGCTATATCAAGCATGAACGCCCGGGCATACTTCAGGCAACTGAGGATGGCTGGCATGATACTGGTGATATTGTGTCAATCGATGCCGATGGCTTTTTGTTTATTGTTGGCCGTGCCAAACGCTTTGCGAAAATCGGTGGTGAAATGATTTCGCTGGCCCAGTTAGAGCAGTGGTTGGCGGCTGACTTTCCTGATGCCGAGCATTGTGTGGTTGCAGTTGAAGATCAACGCAAAGGTGAGAAATTGGTGGTGTTGTCTAGCTATTTAGGTTTGCAACGCCAGCAAGTGCAAAAGCTAGTGCAAGCGTATGGTGGCTCTGAGTTAATGCTGCCACGCGCGATTATATATAGAGACAGCTTGCCTCTGCTTACTAGTGGTAAGTTTGATTATGCCGCAATGCAGAAGATGGCTCAGCAAGAGTCTGATTAGGCGTTAGTTTACTGGCTTATTCTTTTAGTAACTTAAGCCAATCAATGCTGGTGTCAGCAAACACTAGGAAGCCTGGGTTTAATAGTGATTCTTTGTTGTAGTGTAAGGGCTCTAGTTGCAGATTGGTAAGGAAACCACCGGCTTCTTCAACAATGCTCTGGGCAGCTGCGGTATCCCATTCCCAAGTAGGGCCAAAGCGGGGATAGAGATCGATACTGCCCTCAGCAAGCAGACAGGATTTAAGCGAACTGCCGCGTTTCATTATGTCACGTCCACCAAGGCGCTGAATGAAGCGAATTAAATTTTCACCCTGGGTTGAGCGGCCACCGCAAATCCGCATCGGATGCTGTGCTTGCGTCGCAACATGAATCGGTTGAGCTTGTTCTTGTTTAATTGTTTTGGTTGCGCCTAGACCACTGGCTGCGGCGTAGAGTATTTTGTCGGCAGGTAGATAGATCACGCCTAGAATTGGCTTTTGTTGATCAATAAGAGCAATGTTAACGGTGAAATCAGGTCGGTCATTGACGAATTCACGGGTGCCATCAAGCGGATCTACTAGCCAGAATGGGCCCCATTGTTTGCGCTCTGCGTAATCGTATAACTCTGACTCTTCCGATAATATCGGTAGTTGTGGCGAAAGTGTGTTTAGGCCTTGTTGAATGATTTGGTTCGCTGCCAGATCGGCAGAGGTTACCGGTGATTTATCTTCTTTGCGAAAAACTTCATACTCTGAACGATAGTACTGAAGTATGGCTGCACCGGCTTGCTTGGCGATGGCACTAGTCGCCCGCAGTAGCTCGTTTAGTTGTTTAGCGTTGAAGTTTATTTCTGCCATGATCGCTACTGCATCATACTCTGTTGAGGCTGGCGGGAGTTGCTATGGTTGTCTATACCATCGGTTCTATCCCTGACAGCGATAAAATGAATAACCTAATTGTAGCTTATGGAGAAGCTGAGCGCTGATGAATTCTTTTTTAGATTGGCAAGCTATTGATACTGTTCTGCTGGATATGGACGGCACTTTAATGGACCTTGGTTTTGATAATTTCTTTTGGCATGAGTTTGTACCGGAACGATATGCACAATTAAATGGACTCGATCTGGAAACTGCGAAGACAGACTTGATTGCTCGTTATCGGGCAAAGAGTGGCAGCTTACAGTTTTACTGCACCGATTATTGGAGCGCGGAGTTAGATCTCGATATAGTCAGTATGAAATATGAGGTGGAGCAACGGATTCAACTGTTTCCATTTGTAACTGATTTTCTGGAGTGGTTGCGTGGCAGTGGTAAGCGAGTCGTGCTGTGTACTAATGCGCATTTGGATATTGTCGCAATAAAAATGGCTAAAACTGGTATTTCGCCTCACTTTGATCGCATTATTTCGTCTCATAGTTATGGTCATGCAAAAGAATCACAACAGTTTTGGGCGCAGCTGCATGACGATGAAAAACCGAGCTTGGAGCGTACTTTGTTAGTCGACGATAACGTCGCTGTTTTATCTGCAGCAAAGCAATATGGCGTGGCTCATTTAGTTAGTATTTGGCAGCCGGATAGTACTGAGCCAATGCAAGATACGGCTGGTTTTGCCGCGATTAATGATTTTTCTGACTTGGTGCCAGAGTTACGTACTGTCTAGCCGCGCGTCCATTTTTTGAAGCGCTTTTTACAGTAGCTTAGGAGCTCATCATAGTTGCGAAAATAGAGATCAAAACCGGGTGCTGAGGAGGCGTCAAATTCACAATAGTCGTTGCTGTAGTGACGACAAATTTCGGGTCTAGCATCATAAATGCCACACCGCCCATCGGTTTGAATGTGGTCGCAGCGTCCAGCGATGAGTAAATACCAGCCATCTTCATCTTTGTAGATTTCGACATTTTTATGCGATACCTGCCAAAGCAAATGCTCAAATTCAGTTTTCTTTGTGGGTGTATCGATCTGCTGTGTAATGTAAGTGCAGCACAGTGTATTGCTGCAGAAGCCGCATTTATTTTCAGCAGTGATCTTGATTTTGGGGTCTAAAGATTTTCTGACATCAGAAAGTCGAACAACGGTATCCATGAGAGTTACTCCTATGAGCCGGATTGATCCCAGGCATAAGCACAGTCTAATTCGGAACGAACCTGCTTTAGGCCTTCTTCATCAACTACGATAAGCTCGATTGGACGTTTATTTTGGAATCGTCTATGCGGTGTATGTAACCAGCGCGAACCCATGTAGGCATTACGTGGAAAGGTGGTACGTAAGGCTTCTGCAATGCCAGCAATATGTTCGATGCGCACCGCTGTTTGTTTCCCTTGCGGAAAGGGATCGCCTTTTCTGAACTTATCTAGATGACGCAGACGAACCTTGCTAGGTAGGTCTAAGACATGCAGGATTTGATTGCCATCTAAGCCCCATTCATCTAACAGGCGCATTACATTGCGCGCAATTGCACTTTCTACGTCAACTTCATCCATACTGCTTTACTGCCTAGTGCTTGGGGTCTTTGTCGCTTGGGCCTTTGGTGATCGATTTTTTCAATGAGTCCATGGAAACCACTGTCGTTGTCTTTGGCTCATCGGCGTAGCGTGGGCGATGTTCTAAATTGATGCCGAGCTCTTCTGCTAGCTCGCGTTCACGCGCAGAGATCAGGCCAAAGCACTGGCGAATATCCTCTATTGTCTTTTCACTAAGGACATTACGCATGCCAGGACCGCTAGGGGCTGTATCCTTTACAATAGCCGCGAGGACTTTACGCATGGTGAGTAAAACTCGTTGTTCTTTGCTGGGTTTTTTTTCGTCTGTCATATCTACAGATATCTAGTTAGGTTACTGTTTTCTTGAGGTTTTCAGTGTCGCAGCATAGCATGCCTCTAGGCCGATCGCGTAGGGCTGTAAAGGCGATTGTTATGAGTATACGCAGAAGAGGATTTGGTTATGGCTAGCGCTAGTGTTAAGTTTTCCCCAGGTAATATTATTAAACACGAAAAATATGACTACCGCGGTGTCATTTTTGACGTTGATCTTACATTTCAGGGGAGTGCGGAGTGGTATCAGCAGGTTGCATTATCGCGGCCACCGAAAGATGCCCCCTGGTATCATGTGTTAGTCGATGGGACAGAGCAAATTACCTATGTCGCTGAGCGTCATCTCGGGCTGTCAGATGATTACAGCGTTATTGATCATCCGCTAGTAAATGAACTATTCACCGGCCTAGTTGGCCAACATTATCAGGTGTATCAACAATAACTATTATGTTTAAAAAAATTGAACAGTGGCTTAGCAGCACACTTAAAAGCAAAGTTGAAGATGACGATAAACGGACCACTGATTTGGCAGCAGCGATGCTTATGTTGGAAATTAGTCGTGCGGATCTAAAAATTGTCGATAGTGAAAAACAGATAATTGTGCAAAATTTGGTGAAGCAGTTTGAATTGTCAGATGAAGAGGCAGTGGCTTTGTTAGAGCATGCGATGTCAGAGCAAGATCAACAACTTTCTGCGCATCCGCTGATAAAGTTGATCAATGATGAAATGGATATTGAGGCTAGAAGAGAATTAATGCGTGGAATGTGGCGAGTGGCTTATGCTGATTTAGTGCTTGAAAAGTATGAGGAATACCACCTTCGTAAGACGGCCGATTGGCTTTATCTATCACATGCTGACTTTATGAAAAGTAAGCATGCAGTGATGGACGAATTAGGTATTCCTCATGAGGTCTGAGACGCAGATAACGTCTTAGACCATATCTTTCAAACCTTTCAAAGGCAGGATTTTTACTGCCTTGCGGGCAGGTTTTGCTGCAAATACAGTCTCTTCGCCAGTGAAAGGGTTAATGCCTTTACGTGCCTTAGTGGCAGGCTTCTTAACAGACTTAATTTTGCATAGACCTAAGACATTGAATAAGCCTGAGCCGCGTGGCTTAAGTTCTTTCGCAATAAGCTCTTCTAACGATGTGAAAACTGCTGCAACTTGCTTGCGAGTCAGTTCAGTATCGGTTGCGATTGCATTTAGGATTTCAGATTTTGTTGGTGCTTTTTTTACAGCCGGAGCTGCTTTCTTTTTAACGGCCATGTTATTTAGATCCTCTAATGTGCGAGTGTTGAATTGATTGGCTTAATGTTTTTTAAATTGATTTTTTGAGTGATGGACTGACGCACCCAAAATAACCAAACTCCTTTTTTGTGATTAAATTGTACACAAGCTCATCATGAGTGCCAATGCAATTAATGACTAAATCACACTATAAATAAGCTATAAAACTCATTTATGTTCAAACAGAACGTAAAATAATGAGCGCGCAATACAAAACAAAGATAACAGCCATTGCTGATAGGTCGATTACACCGGCTGGTGGGATATAGCGGCGTGCCAGCGTTAACATCGGCTGAGTCAGGCTATCTAGGATTGATAACATAGGGTTGTTGCTGCTGTATGGATTAACGAACCAACTCATTACAGCGCGAATCATGACCGAGTAGAGCAAAATAGTAATTAATTTACTGGCGACAGCAATGACTGCGATGGGAATGAGCTGAATAATATGAAAGGGTACTTCTCGCAACGTGAGGATCAAGTATAGATGGAGCAAAGAAAGCCCAAATATAATCAGCCAGGTGCCGCTATCAAGACGACCCACTGCCGGTACGATTCTACGTATAGGATTAATTAATGGGTCAGTTACTTTGACGACAAATTGTGCGATCGGGTTGTAAAAGTCAGCCTTTACCCAGGCTAAAAGAATGCGGATTATTAACAACGCGATAGCGAGACTTAATAAGCTATCAACGATGAAATAAGAAAGATTAGATAAGGCTTGCACCGGCTACGCTCCTGCTTAATTAGGTTTATTCATACGATTGGCTAATTTCTTTACTGCGTTCGGCCGCGGCTTGTAGTGCTTGTGTGATCAAATCTTGCAGATTATTAGCAGCTAGGCTGTGTAGTGCTGCTTCAGTGGTGCCTCCCTTGGAGGTCACGGTTGTGCGCAGTTGGGCAAAGCTTTGATCTGATTCTAGCGCTAATTTCGCAGCACCATGGATCATTTCTAGTGTCAGTAAGGTGCTTTCTTCAGCACTTAAGCCTAGGGCTTGGCCACTTTGTTGTAAGCATTCCATGAAGTAAAAGAGGTAAGCCGGGCCACTACCCGATAAGGCGGTTACTGCATCTAGCGCTGACTCATCCTCCAGCCAGAGTGTCTTTCCGACGCTATGCAGGATTTTTTCTGCTTGATCGCGATACCAAGTGGCTGTGGTGTCAGCGGTATAGAGACCACTTATGCCATAACCAATCGCTGCCGGTGTATTTGGCATCGAACGCACAACAATCGCCTCAGCCCCTAGATTATCTTGTAAGGATTGAAAAGGAATGCCGGCAGCTACTGATATAAATAAGCTCTTAGCGGTATCTGTCGTGGCGGCGATATCACGGCAGAGTTGCAAGGTATCTTTGGGTTTTAGCGCGAGAATGTAACTCGCTGCTGATGTTACGGCTTCCTTTAAAGTTGCTAGCGAGCAGTCTGGAAAGTCTAATGCTAAACGGTCAGCCTGTGCGCGCTGACGATAGACTAGCGTTATGTGCTGAGCTGGGACGTTATTATTTAATAAGCCACGCACTAGGCTGGCACCCATATTGCCTACCCCAATTACGACAATTTGTTGGTATTCGTCTTGCATCTAATGCCTCTGCGCTGATCTTTTGTGCGATCTTTATTTTTTAATAGCTTCACGGCGCCCAAAGATGGCGGTGCCGATTCTTACGATGCTAGAGCCAGAGGCTATAGCTGCTTCAAAATCATTACTCATCCCCATCGAAAGAGTGTCTACTGCGAAGCCTGCAGTTAGCAGCTGCTGTTGTAAGTCTCTCATTCTACTAAAGCTTGCCGACTGTTGCTGAAAGTCTGTAGACGGGCTTGGAATGGCCATCAGGCCGCGTAAACGCAAACCCGGTAGCGTATTAATATGCTGTGCTAGTGCTGCAACATCGGCGACTGCTACACCAGATTTAGTCTCTTCATTATCAATATTCACTTGAATGCAGACATTCAGTGGCGTTAGCCCTGTTGGCCTCTGGCTACTGAGGCGGTCAGCGATTATTTCTCGCTCTATGCTATGTACCCAATCAAAATGCTCAGCGATGGCACGCGTTTTATTCTTTTGTATTGGGCCGATGAAATGCCAGGTGAGTCCCAGGTCGGCAAGTGCAGTCACTTTATCAACACCTTCCTGCACATAGTTTTCACCAAAGTCACGCTGGCCAAAGTGAGCTGCTTGTCGCACATCTTCTGCGCTGCGAGTCTTGCTCACAGCCATCAATGTCACACTATCTTTGGCTCGTGCATGTTTTTGACAGAGCCGCTCAATGTGTAGTTGTAAGGCTTGTACCGGATGTTGTTCGATTGGGCTGGACATAGGAATGTTCGTTTTGTCGCACAGTCGTGCGTGGTCATGGTTTAGGCAGTATCGCTAGACTTTCAGTCATAGGCAATTACTTGCTAGTCACGGGTTTATTTTGATCTTAATTATTGTAACCCTAATTCTTCAAAGATGAGCGACTTGAGTGTTTAAATCATGCTGCCAAGTTATTTGGGTTTAGCCCGTGCACAGGGCGCTTCTGATCTACACCTTAGTGCCGGCTATGCACCGCGCATCCGCCGTGATGGCAAGTTACAGCTGCTACAACAGGGGGCAGACAATGTCCTTCCTGAGCTTTTACTGCAAGTGCTAGATAAGCGTCAGCAAGCCCAATTAGAGCGGGATAAACACTATGATTTCGCCCTCGAGCTGCATGCTGGTGAGCGTTATCGTGCGCATTATTTCTATCAGCAATCAGGGTTGAGTGCCGTTTTCCGTGTGATTCCGATGAGTATCCCAAGTTTGGATGAACTCTTTGCTAGCAATGGATTACGTTTGGCAGCAGCGGTTGATACTGGCTTGGTTTTGGTTACTGGCGCTACTGGCAGTGGTAAATCGACTACCTTAGCGGCGATCTTGGAGCATAAGAATCAATGCCAACAAAGCCATATAGTGACTTTAGAGGATCCTATCGAATTTAGCTTTGAATCAAAGCAAAGCATTATTAGTCAGCGTCAATATGGGCAACATTATGATGATTTTAATCAGGCTTTGCGTGCTGTTTTGCGTGCTGATCCTGACATTATTATGCTCGGTGAGTTACGTGATCTAGAGACTATTCGGTTGGCTTTGACAGCGGCCGAAACTGGTCATCTGGTGCTGGCTAGTTTGCATACGCGCAATGCGAGTAATTGTATTAATCGTCTGGTTGATGTTTTTCCAGCGGTGGAAAAGGAATTGGTGCGCACGGCGCTAGCCGATTCATTACGTGCGGTGATTGCACAACAATTAGTAGCAGCGCGTGGTGGAGGCCGTATTGCTGTGTTTGAGAGCTTGCTTGTTAACACGGCAGTGGCTAATTTGATTCGTCAAAACCAAGCAGTGCAGTTATTGTCATGTATACAAACTGGTGCACAACAGGGTATGCAAAGTTTTCAGCAGGCACATGAAGATTTGTTACAGCGAGGTTTGCTCGATGCGTGCGCGCTGCGCGAGCAGAGTGTGTGATTAAGTCGGTGGGTAAACTAGGTTAGCATCAAAGATCGGGCCATCGACACAGACTCTGCGCATCGACTGTTGTCCATCTTCTGTAATCAAGACATTACAGCCAGCACAGCCACCAACGGCACAGGCCATATGTTCCTCTAGCGATAACTGGCAGCGCAATTGATGACGCTGGCAAAATTCAGCCACGGCTTGCAACATCGGTGTCGGGCCACAGGCGAATACTTCTACTCGAGTGTGTTCAGCGTTATCGATGCCGCTGAGCCACTGCTCGGCAAGTTCGTGTACATAGCCATTAAAACAGCCAGCATAGCCCTGCTTACTGCTGAGGCGTGAGGGCACGTTAATATCTTCTAATAGGCTCATCGCACTATCGACAGCATCAGCTATGCCGGCAAGCGAGTGCTGTGAGCTTTGCAGATCAAATGGGAAGGGGATCTCAGAGCCCATGACAACCATCGCTGTTTTGTCGTGTGCTTTTTTCAATTCTTCTGCGAAAAATACGATGGGTGGGATACCGACGCCACCCCCTACTAATAAAGGAATGGCATCTTTTGAGCTAAGTTCAAAGCCATTGCCGATTGGGCCCATGGCTTGTAAACGATCGCCTACATGTGCTTTCGCCAAGGCGCTACTGCCACTGCCGACGACTTTGAATAGTATTTCAATCCAGCCAGCCTCGGCATTGCTACGCATGACTGAAAAAGGTCTTTTCAGGGCGTAGGGCGTTTGGTCGCATTGCAAGTGAATAAAGTTGCCTGGGGCGACACTTGCCGCACATTCAGGTGCTTCCAGGCGGATCACATACTGTTCGGCAGCTAAGCTTTCAAGATTAAGCACTAGTGCTTGTTCAACAAAAATACTGGGTTGATTCATGAGGTTTCTGAATATACGAGCTGGCCGGATACAAAGGTATATTTAACCTTGCCCTTGAAGCGCTGTTCTAAGAGAGGTGAATGTTTACCGCGGCTGAGCATAGCATCAGCTTGTAAGGTCCATTCTTGTTTGGCGTCAAACAAGCACAGGTCGGCAGCTGATCCTGGTGTCAGTGAGCCAGCGTCGATATTGATTAACTGGGCTGGCTTATAGGTAACGAGGGCGATCGCTTGCGGCAGGCTCAGCAGTTTTTCTTCGACCGCGCGAAGGACAAGCGGGAGCAAGGTCTCTAGCGTTGAGGCGCCAGCCTGAGTCGACGCAAAGGGAGCCAGTTTGGCATCAGCTTCAAGTGGTCTATGGTCGGAGCAAATTGCACTGAATAATGGGCTAGCTATGGTTTGACGCAGACCAGTTAAGTCATCTGCACTACGTAGTGGGGGTAGCAGATGAAAATTCGAATTAAAGGCTGGGATATCTTGATCAGATAAGAACAGCTGGTGGGCGGCGACATCAGCGCTGATGTTGGCGCCTTCGCTATGTGCCAATTCGAGCATACGAACTGCACGCTCTGTTGATAATCGCGCGAAGTGGACAGCTGCGCCAGTTTGTTCGATTAAAGCGAGGCAGACACCAACCGCTGCCGTTTCTGCTGCGTTTGGAATGCTGGTTAGGCCCATACGAGTTGCGGCTAAACCTTCGTTGATGCAGCCATTCGCTTGCAATGCAGGATCCATCGCTTGGTAATGCAGTGTTAGGCCTTGGCCGGAGGCATATTCCATCGCTCGGCGTAAGACTAAATGACTAGAGAGCGGCTGCAGTGCATTACTGACGCCGACACAACCAGCTTGTTTCAGTGCGGCCATCTCAGTCAACATATCGCCTTTTAGGCCTGTTGTTAGGGCGGCGATAACATAAACATGGCATTGACTGCTGCTCTGACAGTGTTGCTGCACATATTCCAGTTGTGCGGCTGAATCTATTACTGGATTACTATCCGGCATGCAGACTAAAGAGGTGATACCAGCGCTGACTGCGGCGCGCGTTTCAGAACTAATCGAACTAGCTGAAGGCTGTCCTGAACTACTTAAGCGAGCAGCGATATCGACCAGGCCAGGAATGCAATGAAGTCCGCTAGCATCTATTGATTGGTCGGCTTGCCAGCCTGCTGGTGGCTTGCCAATGGCAACAACCTTGCCGTCCGCTATATACAATGTATCGACCCGGTCGATGGTATTTAATGGGTCACAGATGTGGCTGTTTAAGATTTCTATTTTCATCGATTAATGCCCCGCTAACATCGACATCACCGCCATGCGTACGGCGATTCCGTAAGAGACTTGTTGCAGGATAACGGACTGTTCGCCATCGGCGACGGCTGAGCTAATCTCAACTCCACGATTGATCGGACCGGGATGCATCACAATGGCATCTTTAGCAGCCAGTGCGACTCGTTCTGGGGTCAGACCAAAAAGTTGGAAGTATTCGCGTTCACTCGGTAGTAGGGCGCCTTGCATGCGTTCTTTTTGTAAGCGCAGGGTGATGATGACATCGGTACCAGTCAAGGCTGATTCAACAGTGTCGTACCGATCGACAGCAAGTGCTTCAAGCTGTGTTGGCATCAGTGTACGGGGTGCAACGACTCGAATCTCTTTCGCCCCAAGGGTGCGGAGGGCATGGATTTGTGAGCGTGCTACGCGCGAGTGCAGTAGGTCACCGACAATAGTGACTTTGAGTTGATCAAAAGCCCCTTTGTGGCGACGAATGGTAAACATATCCAGCATGGCTTGGGTTGGGTGCGCATGGCGACCATCACCAGCATTGATCAGGCTGATGCCAGGAGCAATATGCTGGCTGAGGAATTCGGCTGCGCCACTGTCTTGATGGCGGACGATAAACATATCGACATGCATTGCCTCTAGATTGCGTAGGGTATCTAGCAGGCTTTCACCTTTAACCGTGGCAGAGGCCGCGATATTCATGTTTAGGATATCTGCTGATAGACGTTTTGCTGCCAGCTCGAAGGTTGAGCGGGTGCGGGTGCTGGCTTCGAAGAATAGGTTGACGATGGTCTTGCCGCGCAATAGCGGGACTTTTTTGACCGAGCTGCCATCGGCATTGATAAACGACTCTGCGGTATCAAGAATAGCAGTCAACTGATCAAGAGTGAGTGATTCAGTTGTTAAGAAGTGCTGCATCCGCGCTCGTTTTTATAATAAGTTAGTTAATGATAAACCTAACTAGGGTCTAGTTCGATCACTTTTAGCCCCAGTGGTTCGGGGCCGCTTAGTTTTACCTGCTGATGGGGTTGTAGGTCAAGTCTCATGCCTACTACATCTGCAGTCACTGGTAGTTCGCGTCCACCACGATCGATTAAAACAACCAGCGTGACACTCGCTGGCCGGCCATAATCAAATAATTCATTCAGTGCCGCACGCACGGTACGGCCAGTGTGCAGCACATCATCAATTAAGATGATGTGCTTACCGGAGATGTCTAAGGGTAGTTGTGAGGGCTTAACCTGGGGGTTGAGTCCAATTTGACTAAAGTCATCACGATAGAAGGAAATATCCAGCACGCCGAGTTCGGTGCTGATGCCGAGCTGCTTATGTAATTTCTGAGCAATCCAACAACCACCGGTATGAATGCCCACTAGAAGAGGGTCTGCAACTGCGCGTTGTTCAATTAAGGCGGCAGTTCTAGTGTGTAGGTCGTCTAATAATTGATCGAGCTTGAATTCCATCTAAATTACCCTAGATTACTATTCATCCACGATTCCATCAGCAGCGCTGCTGCAAATGAATCGATCTCTTCTTTCTTAATCTTACCTTTATTTCGGTCGCGGCGCTCTTTCAATAAATCATAGGCCGCATGGGAGCTTAAAGTTTCATCATGTAAGCAGACTTCCTTATTAAATCTTTCTGCTAGCTGGCGACTAAATTGGGTGATTTTTTTACGCAAGGCGCGGTTATTATCTGAATCGTCTGGGATGCCGACAATCAATTTTCTGGGTTGCCATTCGCTAATCAATTTTTCTATCTCAAGCCAATTTGGGCCAGCATTAGAATGTAGAGTCGTCAATGGTTTGGCGCTGGCGGTGATAGCAACACCGATGGCTACTCCGGTGCGCCGCTGGCCAAAATCAAAGGCCATGTATAAGTCGTTAGTCGACAATTAAGCATGCCCCGCAATGGTGGGTAATAGATTCATATCAATGCCTAGATTAAAGCCAGCCGATAACCATTGTTTGTCGGCCGGAGTCGAAAATACAATCTCAGGATCGTATGGCATGGTTAACCAGGCATTGTTAGCTATTTCCTGTTCCAGTTGTCCTGGTTCCCAGCCGGCATAACCCAGGGCAATCAGACAATGCTCGGGTACCTCACCATCAGCGATGCTGGTTAAGACCTCGGTCGAGTGGCTTAGGCGAATACCAGCAATGACGTCTATGCCATCATCTGGATAGCGTCTGCTGTTATGTAAGATGAAGCCTTGCTGATTGCGCACCGGGCCGCCATTAAAGATCGCAAGTGTGGGTAGTTCGGTTTTATCATTGTCGATATTTAGTTGATTTAATAATTGCTTTAACGAGATGTCGTGGCGCTGATTTAAAATGATAGCAAAAGCACCCTGTTCAAAAGAATGCTCACAGATCAAGCAGATACTTTGTTTAAATCTAGAATCCGCCAGGCCTGGCATCGCGATTAATATTTGTCCCTGTAGTGATTGCTTAGTCATGGTTGTCTTCAGTAGTGAAGGTTTGGTCGCTTTGATAGATCCAGGTGCGTGTAATCATGAGGCGATCATACTGGCTTTGCATCGATTGAGGGAATGCCCCAAAGGGCTGGCTGCGCTTAACGACTTGGTGAGCGGCTTGATCTAAGATCGGATTGCCGGAACTACTTACGATTTTAGATGAAATCAGATGGCCATCACTGGCAACGACGACACTCATAATTAAGGTGCCGCTGAGTCTCTGTTGGATCGCCCGTAAGGGGTAATCCAGATTGCCTTGCTGTTCAATGCGTTCTACCCAAAGCCGCACATAGTCGGCTTCTAGTGCTGATTTGCTGCTTAAGCTATCAAAAAAATGTAGTTTTGGACGTTGTGCGTAAGCGCGTTTGGCATCCTCTAGCTCTGACATTAGGGTGCTGAGTTCTTGTTTCTGATTTTGTTCTACGGCCTGTTTTGACGGCTGGTTTTGTTTTGCTATTAGCTGTTGTGTAGATCGTTCACGGTGCTGACTTGGTTGCAATTGGAATGAGTTGTTAGCGCTTTCGTCTGCTGCTGTAGCCAGTTGATCTGGTTGAGACTGGCTAAGCTGAACTGCGCCCTGTGTTGCTGCATGCTGCTGTTGGTTATCGTTGCTAGCAAGATAGAGTGCGTCGTTATTTTGTTGTTGATCGCTAGTTGGATTGAGAATGATCTCGATCGTGCTGCTGCGTTCTACCTGGTCTTGAATAAATTGAAAGCTGACACCTAAGATAACTAAGGCGTGTAATGCAATGGCCAGCAACAGAGTGAAACTGATGCGATCGCTTGGGCGGATATGTGGGCCAGCTGTCGTTGTCATAGCATTACATAGGGTGTCTTTTTAGTTTGAAATTTTACGCGCGATTACATTGAATAATTCGGCGCTAATATTGAGATCGAATGCACGGTCGAGTTCACGAATACAGGTCGGGCTGGTGATGTTGATTTCAGTTAAGTAGTTGCCGATCACATCAATGCCCGCGAATAAAATACCATTTTCACGTAGATGTGGCTTCAGTACTTGGCAGATGTGGCGATCTGATTCGCTTAATTCAATGCCTTTAGCATGGCCGCCAGCTGCTAGGTTGCCGCGAAAATCGGATGCCGATGGAATCCGTGCAAGCGCGTAAGGGATAGGCTCGCCATCGATTAACAGGATGCGTTTATCACCTGCACTAATGTCGGCTATGAATTCCTGCGCCATGATGCTGCGGCGGCCGTAATCAGTAATCTGTTCGAGGATCGTATTTCGGTTTGGGTCGTCTTGTTTGATTTTAAAGATAGAAGCGCCACCCATCGCATCTAGAGGTTTGACCACGATGCTGCCGATCTCCTCGATGAAAGCTTGTAGTCGTAAGATGTTTGAACTGATCAGTGTCTCGGCACAGATCTCTGGGAACTGACTGATACTGAATTTTTCATTTAAGTTGCGCAATGCATGTGCATTGTTGACGATTAAGCTGCCACCCGTTTGGGCTAATTCTAAGGCGTAGGTTAAATAGACATATTCCATGTCGAATGGCGGGTCTTTGCGCATTAAAATGACATCAAAATTTGCCAGTACCTGTTCTTCCCAGGTGCCTAATTTAAACCAGCTATCGCTGTTGTCTTGCACCATCACGGCAGCTGCGCTGCAATGGCTTTCACCGTTGCGGACGTGTATCGAACCAGGTGGTATGTAGTATGAGTTATAAGCTCGTTGCTGCGCTTCGAGCAGCATTGCAAAGCTGCTGTCCTTTTGCACATTGATGGATTCGATAGGATCCATAATGATGCCAAGTTTGATTGTCATACTGAGCCTTTTGAACGCCGGGTTGGAGAGTATTTGCAGATGTTATACAGAGTACTCATTCGCAGTCACTTGATGCAAGTATTGAAGCGCCCTAAATGCAGCTGTTGAGGTCGCCATGCTGCGCTTGTAGCAGACTGACTAATGAAATAACGGCGGTTTCTAGGCGTAAAATTCGTGGTCCCATTTTGATGGCGTCAAATCCATGCTCTTTAGCTAACGCTACTTCTTCCGGATTAAAGCCACCTTCAGGGCCGATTAGGCAGCTGATGCCCGCTACCTGTCGTGATTCTGAATGCGTGCTAGTGGCGGTTGGCGAGGCGATTAATTTCAAGTCGTCGTCGGCACAGCTGAGTAAAGCGGGTTGGAACGACATGACTTGATTGAGTTGTGGCAAGCTAGCGCGGCCAGACTGTTCGCAAGCACTTTCAATGACCCCTTGCCAATGCCTGACTTTTTTCTCTAAGCGCTTCGCCGGTAGGCTGACATTAACGCGTGAACTGATGAAGGGTGTGATCTGTGTGACCCCTAGCTCAGTTGCCTTTTGTAGGCAGAGATCAAATTTATCGCCCGCACATAGTGGTTGCAGTAAGTGGAGTTGTAACGCTGATTCTTTATTGTTGGCTTGCTTTTGTTGCAGCGCTACGCGAACGCTTTTTTTCTGAACTTCTAGTAGCTCACCTGAGTAATCGTTTCCGTCACCATTGAATAGAACAATTGAGTGCCCCACGGTTAGGCGCAATACATCACGGATGTATTTAGCAATACCATCCGTTAGCTCAATAACAGTTTCTGCGCGCAACTCTTGGCCAGTAAAGATTCTAGAGGTGCGCACAATGGCTTGTCTGAGTGCAGTGAGCAGTTAGTAGCGGTAATGGCTGGCTTTGTATGGGCCAGCGACATTAAGGCCTAAGTAATCGGCCTGCTCTTTGCTTAGTTCAGTCAGTTTTACACCAATTTGTTCTAGGTGGAGGCGTGCCACTTCTTCATCCAATCTCTTCGGTAAGATGTAGACCTGGTTTTGATAGTCATCTTCATTCTCCCAAAGCTCTAGCTGCGCTAAGACTTGGTTGGTGAAAGAGTTAGACATGACAAAGCTTGGGTGGCCGGTACCACAGCCGAGGTTTACCAGGCGACCCTTGGCAAGCAGGATGATGCGTTTGCCATCAGGAAAGATTATGTGGTCTACCTGCGGTTTAATTTCATCCCATTCGTAATTCTCAAGGCTGGCGACATCGATCTCATTATCAAAGTGTCCGATGTTGCAAACGATCGATTGGTTTTTCATTGCTAACATGTGCTTGTGTGTAATCACATTGTAGTTGCCGGTAGCGGTGACAAAAATGTCAGCTTCGCCACAAGCCTCATCCATAGTAACTACACGATAGCCTTCCATTGCAGCCTGTAATGCACAGATAGGATCGATCTCAGTAACCCAGACAGTAGCACCTAAGCCGCGTAAAGATTGCGCAGAACCTTTGCCAACATCACCGTAACCACAGACGATTGCAATCTTGCCAGCGATCATCACATCGGTGGCGCGCTTGATGCCATCGACCAATGATTCGCGGCAGCCGTATAGGTTGTCGAATTTTGACTTGGTGACTGAGTCGTTGACATTGATTGCTGGAATTAATAACTCATTTTTCTCAAGCATTTCATAGAGACGCATGACACCAGTTGTAGTTTCTTCAGAAACACCTTTGACATCAGCCAGTAGCTCTGGGTATTTGTCATGCAGGATTTTAGTCAGGTCGCCGCCATCATCTAATAACAAATTAGGTTTCCAGCCCTTAGGGGCGTGGATGGTGCGTTCTATACACCATTCGTATTCTTCTTCGGTTTCACCTTTCCAAGCAAATACTGGAATACCAGCTTCAGCCATTGCGGCTGCTGCATGATCTTGCGTCGAGAAGATGTTGCAAGAAGACCAACGGACTTCAGCGCCGAGCTCAACCAAGGTCTCGATCAATACCGCAGTTTGGATTGTCATGTGCAGGCAGCCTAGGATGCGAGCGCCCTGTAGTGGTTTTTTTGTTGCATGCTTGGTACGCAAGGCCATGAGGCCTGGCATCTCAGTTTCAGCAATAGCGATTTCTTTGCGACCCCAATCGGCAAGCGATAGGTCAGCAACTTTAAAATCTTCCATATGGTCGTGCAGCGCTTCAATATTCATATCTGGTTCTCTACGGGTGGTGGCTTTAAGCGTTGGCGCTAAGCCTGTTGTAGTGCATCTACTTTGTCAGTTTTTTCCCAACTAAATTCGGGCTCGGTACGGCCAAAGTGGCCATAGCTTGCTGTCTTACTATAGATAGGGCGCTTCAAATTGAGCATGTTCAAGATGCCATAAGGGCTTAAATCAAACACCTCACTGACTATCGCCTCTAACTTTTCATCATCTATGGTACCAGTGCCGAAGGTGTTTATAGAAATAGAAGTAGGCTTGGCAACGCCGATTGCATAGGACACCTGAATCTCACAGCGCTGTGCAAGCCCTGCGGCAACAATATTTTTTGCCACATAACGGCCGGCATAGGCGGCTGAACGGTCGACTTTACTTGGGTCTTTGCCGGAGAAGGCGCCACCGCCATGGCGTGCCATGCCACCATAGGTATCAACAATAATCTTGCGTCCAGTCAAGCCACAGTCGCCAACTGGGCCACCAATAACGAATTTACCCGTAGGATTGATATGAAATTGGGTCTCTTTGTTAATCCATTCGCTAGGTAAAACAGGTTTGATGACCTGTTCAAGAATCGCTTCTTTTAAATCTTGCTGACTGATTTCGGGGCTGTGTTGTGTCGATAGCACGACCGCATCGATGCTTATCGGTTGGTCGTTTTCATAGCGAAAGGTGATTTGGCTCTTGGCATCTGGGCGGAGCCAGGATAATTCACCGGATTTACGTAATTGCGCCTGACGTTTCACTAGGAGATGGGCGTAAGTGATCGGGGCGGGCATTAAGACATCGGTCTCGTTGCTGGCGTAGCCAAACATTAGGCCTTGGTCGCCAGCACCTTGGTTCTTTTCACTCTCTCGATCAACACCCTGTGCAATATCTACAGACTGCTCACCGAGTGCGTTAATTACCGCGCAGGTGTGGCCGTCGAAGCCTTTTTCGGTATGGTCATAGCCAATGTTATTAATGACCTCACGCACTATTGGCTCGATATCGATTCTTGCACTGGTCGAGATTTCGCCCGCGAGTATCACCATGCCAGTTTTAACTAGAGTCTCGCAGGCGACTCTGGCATTGGCATCTTCTTCTAAGATAGCATCTAGGATGGCATCGGAGACTTGATCTGAGATCTTATCTGGGTGGCCTTCAGAAACTGATTCTGAGGTAAAGCTGTATCGACTACTCATGTGCACGTCCCTTTGGAAATCGGTATCAGTGGCTGTCCGAATTGGACACAACTGGCTAGGTGAGAATGTGGCGAAGCATGTATTATTTTTCGATCACCCTTTTTGTAGGCGCGAGTATACAATGCCGTGACGAGCGCTGGAATACTGCGCTTAGCTCCCTCTGCTGATTTTGCAGCAGGCCCCTCGGTATGGCGAGGTGGACTTCGATTATAGAATGATAAAGGTATGGCAAAAACAGCTTCTAGAATGATCCCTTTGGGGACGATAGCGCCCGAGTTTCACCTTTTCGATGTAGTATCGCAGGAGATGAAGACTTTGAGTGGGCTTGCTAGTCACACGGCAACAGTCATCATGTTTATCTGTAATCACTGTCCCTATGTGCATCACGTGCGACCAGAGTTGGCGGCAATCGCTGATGAATATCAGCCAAAGGGTGTACAGTTCATTGCCATCAACTCAAATGATGCAGCCAATTATCCTGAAGATTCACCTGAGCTGATGCAGCAAGAGGTGATTGAGCAGGGTTACCACTTTCCTTACCTTTATGATCAAGAGCAAACAGTAGCAAGGGCCTACGGCGCAGAATGCACCCCAGACTTCTTCGTTTTTGATGCACGGTTAGCTTGTGTTTACCGCGGTCAACTCGACGACTCTCGTCCTGGTAATGACATCATTTTGAGTGGTTCAGATCTGCGTGCAGCCCTTAATAATGTAATCGCCAATATAGCTGTCGATACCGTTCAAAAACCGAGTATTGGCTGTAATATTAAGTGGAAGGGCTGTTAAGCGATGATTGAGTCTCATTAGCTCACCGCTTAAGCTTGCGGCTGACTGGTAAGTCATGGAAAATACTCGCCGCTAAACCCATTGCTGCGGACCTGTATATAAGGTGTCGCGATCAGAAGCGAATACAGGCGTTGGTCAAGTCGCCCTGATTGCTGCCGTCACTATTAACCTCAAACCGAAATTGAGATTGTGGAAAATCGAAAAAAGCTAGCAAACGCTATACGAGCCCTCAGTATGGATGCTGTGCAGAAGGCAAATTCTGGTCATCCTGGTGCCCCTATGGGTATGGCTGACATCGCTGAGGTGTTGTGGCGCAAGTACTTACGGCATAATCCAAGCGACCCTAAATGGCCTAACCGTGACCGATTTGTTCTGTCTAACGGCCATGGATCGATGCTGATTTACTCTTTACTACACCTAAGTGGTTATGAGCTGAGTATCGATGACATTAAAGATTTTCGCCAGCTACATTCAAAAACCCCAGGCCATCCTGAAGTGGATGAAACACCGGGTGTTGAAACGACTACCGGTCCTTTAGGCCAGGGTTTGGCCAATGCGGTCGGCATGGCGATGGCAGAAAAGATTTTTGGGCAGCAGTTCAATCAAGAGGGTCACGAAATTGTTGACCACTATACCTATGTGTTTGCTGGTGACGGCTGTTTGATGGAAGGGGTTTCACATGAAGCCTGTTCTTTAGCGGGTACGCTGAATTTGGGTAAGCTGATCCTCTTTTATGATAACAACGGCATCTCAATTGATGGTGAAGTTGATGGTTGGTTTACTGAAGATATTCCAAAACGTTTTGAGTCGTATGGTTGGCAAGTCGTGCGCGATGTTGATGGCCATGATGCTGCTGCTATCGAGCAGGCTATTGAGCAAGCACGAAGTAATACGCAGCAACCGACACTGATCGATTGTAAAACGATTATTGGCTGGGGTTCGCCAAACAAACAAGGTGATGAAGGCTGTCACGGTGCGCCATTAGGTGATGAGGAAATTCAGCTCGCACGGGAAGTTATGGACTGGCCACATGCGCCGTTTGAGATTCCTGAGTCAGTCGCTAAGGCATGGGATGCACGCACTGCCGGTGCCGTGCAACAGCAAGATTGGCAAAAACAATTTGATGCCTATGAAACAGCTCACCCTGAATTATCGGCCGAGTTTACACGTCGCTTGCAGGGGCTGCTGCCGGCTGAATGGCAGACCGCTATGGTTTCCGCGATTGAGGCGACTGTTGCCGAAGAAAAAACAGTAGCGACACGTAAGGCCTCTGAGCTGGCCTTGAATGCGCTAGGGCCTGTGTTACCTGAATTGTTAGGTGGGTCAGCTGATTTGACTGGATCAAACAACACGTGGTGGCAGGGCTGTAAATCCATTACTGCCAACGATGCCTCGGGTAACTATATTCATTATGGCGTGCGCGAATTTGGCATGTCAGCGATTATGAATGGTATTGCGCTATATGGTGGATTCATTCCGTATAGCGGCACCTTCCTAACTTTTTCCGATTACGCCCGTAATGCAGTGCGTATGTCAGCGCTGATGAATACCCATTGTTTGTTTGTGTACAGCCATGACTCAGTCGGTTTGGGTGAGGATGGTCCTACCCATCAGCCGGTAGAGCATGTCGCTAGCTTGCGTGGTATCCCTAATATGACTCTATGGCGTCCGTGTGACACAGTGGAATCGTTGGTCGCTTGGAAAACTGCAATCGAGGCTAAACGACCAGCTTCATTGATTCTTTCGCGTCAAGGTGTGCCGTATATCTCGCGTCAGCAAAAGCAAATTGATGCGATTGCACGTGGTGCTTATGTTTTATTTGAAAGTGAGAGCGAGCTGCAAGTCATCATTATTGCAACTGGAACGGAAGTGGGTATCGCGCTAGAGGCTGCGCAACAGCTGGCAGAGAAAAATATTGGTGTGCGATTGGTATCTATGCCAAGTGCTGAGACCTTTGGCATGCAAAGTGATGATTATCGTGAGCAGGTATTACCAAGAGCCGTGCGTGCGCGTCTGGCGGTAGAAGCAGGGACTAGTGACTACTGGCGTAAGTTTGTTGGTATTGACGGAGAGGTTATTGGGGTAGATGAGTTTGGTGCATCGGCACCAGGCCCTGAATTAATGAAGTACTTCGGGTTCACGGTTGAAAATATAGTACAGCGTGCAGAAAACCTAATTTAATTTTAAGAAATAAAAGGAAGATAGATAATGACAATTAGAGTCGCTATTAACGGCTATGGCCGCATCGGGCGAAATATCCTACGTGCTTTATATGAAGCAGGCCGTACTGATGAAATTAAGGTCGTTGCGATTAATGATTTGGGTGATGCCGCTACCAATGCGCACCTGACTAAATTCGACACTGCGCATGGCACCTTTAACCATGATGTCAGTTTGGACGGTGACGCCATCGTGATTGATGGCGATCGCATTAAAGCGTGCTGTGAGCGTGATCCATCTAAGCTGCCATGGAAAGAGCTTGAGGTTGATGTTGTGCTCGAATCTACTGGTTTCTTCGCAAGCAAAGAAAAGGCTTCGGCACATCTCGTTGCTGGTGCCAAGAAGGTTGTGATTTCAGCGCCAGGCGGTAGCGATGTCGATGCCACGATTGTTTACGGTGTCAACCATGATTTACTGAAGGCTTCAGATACAGTTATTTCAAATGCCTCTTGCACCACTAACTGTTTAGCGCCTCTAGTCAAAACCTTGAACGATAGTATTGGTGTTGAGTGTGGTTTGATGACCACGATTCATGCTTATACCAACGATCAAGTGCTGACGGATGTCTATCACTCTGATTTGCGTCGTGCACGTTCTGCTACGCAATCGATGATACCAACTAAGACCGGTGCTGCTGTTGCTGTGGGTTTAGTTTTGCCAGAAATGAATGGCAAGCTGGATGGTTTCTCTATGCGGGTACCCACTATTAATGTATCGGTTGTTGACCTGAGCTTTACTGCCTCACGTAATACAACAGAAGAAGAGATTAATGAAGTAATGCAGGCGGCAGCCAGTGGTTCAATGAAGGGTGTTTTGGGTTACAACACACTACCATTAGTGTCATGTGATTTTAATCATAATCCTGCGTCATCTGTATTCGATGGGACATTAACTAAAGTAATGAACGGTAATCTAGTGAAAGTGTTGTCTTGGTATGACAACGAATGGGGTTTTTCAAATCGCATGCTTGATACCACGATTGCCCTGATGAACGCGAAGTAAATTAGCCGATCATGTCCTCAGTAACGCATATGAATGAACTCGAATTAGGCGCTAAGCGTGTGCTGATTCGACAAGATCTTAATGTCCCAATTAAAGACGGGGTGATCAGTAATGATGCACGCATTCGTGCGGCGTTGCCGACTATTCAATTGGCTCTGGAGACCGGTGCTGCAGTAATGCTGATGTCGCATTTAGGTCGTCCAACTGAGGGTGAATATTCTGCCGAGTATTCGCTGCAGCCAGTAGCGGATGCCTTGAGTAAAGTGCTAGCCCGGCCAGTGCCTTTAATTCGGGATTGGATCGATGGTGTTGAGATCGCTCCCGGTGAATTAGTGCTATTAGAGAATGTTCGCTTCTTAACGGGCGAGAAGAAATCATCTGCTGAGCTATCAAAAAAGATGGCAGCCCTTTGCGATATCTTTGTGATGGATGCCTTTGGTACCGCACATAGAGCGCAAGCGTCGACTTATGGTGTTGCAGAGTACGCAACAGAAGTATGCGCCGGGCCGCTATTAACGGCTGAACTTAACGCCTTAGATCAAGCGTTGGAAAATCCTCAGTCACCTATGGTTGCGATTGTTGGTGGCTCTAAAGTCTCGACCAAGCTAGCGCTGCTCGAACAATTAATTGAGCGAGTCGACCAGTTGATTGTTGGTGGTGGCATAGCGAATACTTTTATTGCAGCTGCAGGTCATTCAATAGGCCAATCTTTGTATGAGCCTGATTTGGTGCCAGTAGCGGCGAAGCTAATCGAGCAGGCCGCCGCCTGTGGTGCGCAAGTGCCAATACCAACAGACGTTGTTTGTGCTAAAGCATTTTCATCTGATGCCGATGCTGAAATTAAAGCAGTGAGTGATATTGCAGTGGATGACTTGGTCTTGGATATAGGCCCAGATAGCGCAAAAAAACTAGCAGGTTTGATGGCTGATGCGGGTACTATTGTTTGGAATGGTCCGGTTGGTGTTTTTGAATTTGCACAGTTTGCTGATGGCACACGTGTATTAGGTGATGCGATTGCAAACAGTCAGGCATTTTCAATTGCAGGTGGCGGCGACACCGTCTCTGCAATTGATAAATTTAATTTAAGTGAGAATATTTCTTACATCTCAACCGGCGGTGGAGCTTTCTTGGAATTCTTAGAAGGAAAGACTTTGCCTGCGGTTGATATTTTGCAAAAACGAAAAGGACAGCTCGTCACATGATGCAGCGTAGAACTAAAATTATTGCGACCCTTGGTCCAGCGACCGACGATGAGCAAGTGATTGCCGATATTATCGAGGCGGGTGTTAATTTAGTACGCCTTAATTTCTCACATGGTAGCTTTGATGAACATCGTATTCGGGTGGAACGGGTGCGTAAGGTATGTGCTGAGAGAAATTATAATGTTGGTATTCTCGGTGATCTACAGGGTGCAAAGATTCGAGTAGGTCGATTCAAGGAAGGCAAAATCATGTTGGCAGTGGGTGATAACTTCACCCTGGATGCAGACCTTGATTTAAATGCAGGTAGTCAAGAATCAGTTGGCCTCACTTATAAGGAATTGATTGCTGATATTGCGATAGGCGATAAGCTATTGCTTGATGATGGTCGTATTATTCTTGCAGTGGATAAGATTGAAGGTAATCTAATTAAGACCACGGTTGATGTCGGTGGCGAGCTATCGAGTAGTAAGGGTATTAATCGCATGGGAGGCGGTCTTTCTGCAGCTGCTCTTACCGAAAAGGATCGTGAAGACATCTTGCATGCAGCAGCGCTTGATGTTGATTATCTTGCGGTGTCGTTTGTGAAGACAGCAGATGATGTCTATCTTGCGCGTAAGCTATTACAAGAAGCCGGTGGTGATGCTGGTATCGTCGCAAAAATTGAGCGTGCAGAAGCGCTTGATATGATTGATGAAATTATGGAAGCGTCAGAGGCGATCATGATTGCGCGTGGCGATTTGGGGGTTGAGATCGGTGATGCCGATGTTCCTGGTGTGCAGAAGTCTTTGATCTCTAGAGCGCAGCAAACACACTGCTTGGTAATTACTGCGACACAGATGATGGAGTCGATGATTACTAATGCTATTCCAACCCGGGCAGAAATGTCCGACGTTGCTAATGCGGTATTAGATGGAACCGATGCCGTGATGTTGTCGGGTGAAACTGCGGTAGGTGCTTATCCTGTTGAAGTAGTGGAAGCGATGAGCCGAGTGTGTGTCGCCTCTGAAGGGCGGGATCTACTGCAATTTCAAGCAGAGCGTCATGATCCTAGTTTAAATCGTGTCGACGAAGGGATTGCGATGGCTGCCATGTTTTTAGCCAATCATCTTGACGTCACTGCAATCGCAGCTTTGACTGAATCTGGATCAACAGCGTTATGGATGTCACGGATTAACTCCACTATCCCGGTGTATGCATTTACCCGTCACGTTAAAAGTTTGCGACGTGTGACTTTGTATCGCGGTGTATTTCCAGCCTACTTAGATTTTATGGGTAAGACCCATGCGCAGGTCAACCGTGCTGCAATTGATGTGCTACATCGTTGTAACGAGGTGCAAGAAAATGATCTGGTGATACTGACTAAAGGTGACTTGATTGGTGTTGATGGTGGTACCAATGCAATGAAGATATTGCGAGTTGGACATCTGATCGAAGAGGAAGATGATCCGGAAAGTTTGTAGTAATTAGGCAATACGATAATTGCCCCAGTATAGTTATTTAAGATTAATTGTTTGAGATTGGTGTTTAGGAGAGCAGAGTGAATATTGAAGAATTGAGACAGACCGCAAGTGCGATGGTTGCTCCGGGTAAAGGTATTTTAGCAATGGATGAAAGCCATCCGACCTGTGGTAAACGGTTTAAAGCGCTGGCTATTCCAGAGACGGAAGAAATGCGTCAAGCGTATCGCGACATGTTAGTGACTACTGCTGGTTTATCAGACTATATTGGCGGTGCTATTTTATTTGATGAGACTCTTCGTCAGACACTATTAGACGGCACACCTTTTCCTGAGTACATGCTGGCGAATGGTATTGTGCCAGGAATTAAAGTCGATGCCGGTGCCAAAGTATTGCCTGGTCACGATGATGAAAAGATTACAGAAGGCTTAGATGGTTTACGTGATCGCCTAGCTGAATACTATGCATTGGGCGCACGTTTTTCAAAATGGCGGGCAGTCATCACTATTGGTGATCATATCCCGAGCTGGGCGTGCATTGAAGCTAATGCGCATGCTTTAGCGCGTTACGCTGCACTAAGTCAGGAAGCGAATATTGTGCCTATCGTTGAGCCAGAAGTATTAATGGATGGTAATCACTCGATTGAACGTTGTTATGAAGTGACTGAGTTAGCGCAGCGTATTACTTTTCAGCAACTGCGTAACCAAGGCGTGGCATTAGATGGCATGATCTTAAAGCCTAGCATGGTGATCTCTGGTGCAAATGCAAACAATCGGGCTGATGTTGAAACGGTTGCGCGTGAAACAGTGCGTTGCTTATTAAATACAGTGCCGGCATCTGTCGCTGGTATTTCTTTTCTATCGGGTGGCCAGAGTGATGAAGAGGCTAGTGCACATTTGAATGCAATGCATAACTTAGGCATCGATTTGCCATGGCCTTTAACCTTCTCTTATGGTCGTGCATTGCAACAAGCATCGATGAAGACTTGGGCAGGTCAGTCTGAGAATGTTGAGGCAGCACAAGCAGTATTGCTAGAGCGTGCGCGTAATAATGGTAAAGCGGCGATGGGTCAATACAGCGCAAAGTAAAAGCAGTCAGTTTTCAATTGATCGAGAATTAAAAAAGGCCCGCAAAGCGGGCCTTTTTTATTAAGGCTAGTTTTTTACTTTAAGTCGCTTAGCGGCGAATAATATCTAACAACTTATGCAGTGTGGCTTTGGCTTCGATTGCGTTAAATAACAGGACAGGCTGCTTTAATCTTGCACTTAGGTCCGCCATATTATCCATAGCCATATCATCTGCTGTCGCAGTTGGGATTTGATTTAAGACCACAGCAAGACAGTCTAAACCGCGTGATTCGATTGCGGCCAAGCTGAGTAAGGCTTGATTAATACAGCCCAAACGGTCGCGCACGATCAAAATAACCTTAGCTTGCATCGCCTCTGCTAAATCTGCGTTTAAACCATCACTACACAGTGGTGAATAAAAGCCACCAGCACCCTCCACTAAGAGTACGTCATCTGATGGATTACCTTGGCTGGCAAGCAGCAGCTGTTGGATGCTGATTGATTGCTGCGCTAATCGGATAGCTCGTTCGGGTGAGATCGCTGGTTCATAACGATAGCGACAAACTTGATCCAAAGTGCAGTTTTCGGTGCTCGCGTTTTGATAGGCCCTAACATAGTTACTGGCGTCAGCAGGTAACAGTGTTGTCCCTTGGCGTTGGCAGCCGGATTCTACTGGTTTGCGGACACTGAGTTTTAAGCCAGCATGCAGTAGTGTTTCGGTAAGGCGGGTGCCCACAAACGTTTTACCAACGTCAGTGTCGGTTCCTGTGATAAAAATCGTTTTCATAAGGTGACTAGTGTAACGAAGAATTACTCAAGCCTCAGCTACTTTAGTTTGATAATGCTAAATCAGAGTATGCTGCCAAGTATGTCTCTTATCACTTTTCAGTCTGCTGTCTGTCGCTACATTTTGGTTCTAACGTTCAGTAGCGCTCTCAGTACCAGCTGGGCAGCTGCTGGTATGGGGTATTGGAATCAGCTGTGGGGCCAGGAAATTAATCCGCTTGAAGTCCAATTAGTGTTTAAGCAACGAGATTGTGGCCTTGCTGACGAGTTGTTTCTTGAGCTTGAAGGGCTGGAGCAGTTGAAAGCAGCGCTGCCCCAACAGCATTATTTAGCGATTGATATTGCCCCTAAAATGAAGGACAAGCGTTGGTTTTTAATTGCTAGTGGGCAACAGCCAAATGGTGGCTATGACCTTAGTTTTGAGGGGCTACAGTCCTATGCGGATCATAATGTATTGTTTTTGATTTGGAGTGAGCCGCGAGCAGGCCATGTTTATACACAAGCGCTAGTCAGCCCCTGTTTGCTGATTGAACTATCAGCAGGGGAGCGCTTGCCGGTCTTCGTTGTTGACCACAAAGGTAGCAAGCGTCACCGCTTTGGTGTCGAGCGCACCCACTAATTAGTCGCGTGATTTAGGTCGACTAAATTTTTTCTTTGGGTTTTTATTACCAGGCTTTTTACCGCTAGGTTTACGCAGCACGCTGCGTGGCTTTTTATCACCGCGTGGTTTACGTGGTGCAGCACTTCGGTCGTAAGCGCCATTAGATTCTGACTCACCTGAAGTGTCTCCAGGTATGCCAATATTTAATTGCTGCCCTGCAACCCAAACACCTTTCAACTGTTTGAAAACTTCGTCTGGCATGCCTTCAGGTAGATCGACTAAGCTGTGATCATCATAAATTTTAATGTGGCCAATATATTTGCTATCGAGTCCAGCCTCGTTGGCGATAGCGCCAACAATATTACCAGGCTTAACGTCATGATCATGGCCGACTTCAATACGAAAACGTTGCATGCCGGCTTCTAGTTCGCGATCAAAAACTCTGCGCTTGTTATCGTCGCGACGCCCTTCGTCACGATTAGAGCGTGGCTTGCGTTCTTTACGGCCGCGACCTTCGCCTGAATCAGCTGAGAACGGTTTACTCTTTATCGGTTTATTGCTGAGTAATAATGGCGTATCGCCTTGCACCATTCTGGCGAGGGCAGCACCGATTTCAACGGCGGGGATATTATGCTCCTGCTCAAATTTCTCGATCAATCCAGTGAAGAATGTTAAGTCTTCATTGGCTAATGTGTCGCTAATGCGTTGATTGAATTTTTCGATACGTTTGTCGTTGATGAGATTGGCTGATGGCAGTTCCATCATCTCAATCTTGTTCTTAGTCGCGCGTTCAATCGCACCTAATAAACGCTTTTCTCGTGGTGCGACAAATAGGATAGCTTCACCGCTACGACCGGCACGGCCCGTTCGACCAATACGATGGACATAGGCTTCTGTATCGTAAGGAATATCGTAGTTAATAACGTGACTGACGCGTTCAACATCAAGGCCACGCGCAGCAACATCAGTGGCAACTAAGATATCAATCTTGCCTGATTTAAATTGCTGAATCGTACGCTCACGTTGGTTTTGTTGGATATCACCATTGATGGGTGTTGCGGCATAACCACGTGCCTGTAATTTCTCGGCAAGCTCGGTGGTGGCTGTTTTGGTGCGGACAAAGAGCACAATGCCATCAAAAGTTTCAGCTTCTAAAATGCGAGTCAGTGCATCTAATTTATGCACACCGCTGACTGGCCAATAGCGTTGTCGAATGGTTTCAGCGGTTGTCGTCTTGAGCTCAATCGTGATTTGATGCGGGTCATTTAAATATTTGGTCGCTATACGCCGAATCTGATTTGGCATGGTAGCCGAGAATAATGCTATTTGGCGATCACTGGGTGTTTGATCCAAGATCCATTCCACGTCATCAATAAAGCCCATGCGTAGCATTTCATCGGCTTCATCTAGCACCAGAGCAGTCAGGCTGTTGAGATCTAAGGTGCCACGACGCATATGATCCATGACGCGGCCTGGGGTCCCTACAACAACGTGCACGCCGCGTTGTAAGGCGCGGATTTGACCGCGGTAATCCTGACCACCATAAACTGGCAGGACGTGGAAACCATCTAGTTTAGAGGCGTATTTCTGAAACGCTTCAGCAACTTGTATGGCGAGCTCACGGGTTGGTGCTAGGACCAATACCTGAGGGTCTTTTTGTTTTAAATCGAGATTCGACAAAATCGGCAAAGCAAAGGCAGCAGTTTTACCGGTGCCTGTTTGTGCCTGACCTAGAACATCCTTGCCTTCTAAAAGAAGAGGGATGGTCCTTGCTTGAATTGGTGATGGTGTCTCGTAACCGACCGTATCAAGCACAGTTAATAGTGCTTTTTTAAGATCGAATTGATCAAAAGACGTGATGCTTTCTTGGGACATGGGTTGCCTTAATCTATGTATGAGGGCCTAAGCCCCGCTAAGAAGAGCGATTAGTCAGCTAGAAGCCGTGCGGCTGCTTCTTCGTATTTCGCTTGAGTGTTTTCGACGATTACTTGTGGTAGCTCTGGTCCTGGGGCTGTTTTATTCCAGTCCAAGGTCTCTAGGTAGTCACGGATATACTGCTTATCAAAGCTGCTCGGGTTCTGTCCTGGCTGATAACCATCGGCCGGCCAGAAACGAGAGGAGTCGGGAGTGAGCACTTCATCGATCAATGTCAGCTGCCCGTCTTCATCCAGCCCAAATTCAAATTTGGTATCAGCAATGATAATGCCTTTTTCTAGCGCATAATCAGCAGCTGTTTGATAAAGCGTAATACTAATATCACGTACCTGAGTCGCTAGATCTTCACCGAGTAGCTTAACCGTCTCTTCGAAAGAGATGTTTTCGTCGTGCTCACCCACCGCTGCCTTAGTAGAAGGCGTAAATAGAGTGTTAGGTAATTTTCCAGCTAGCGGAATGTCCGCTGGCAATGAAATGCCACAAACTGAGTGACTGCTTTCATATTCTTTCCATCCTGAACCAATGAGGTAACCGCGAACGATGGCTTCAATGGGTAAGGCTTTGAGGCGTTTAACGATCATGCTGCGGCCTGCAGCCTGTTCGTACTCATCAGCTGTAAGGTTAAGGTTATCCAAAGTCATATCGCTGAGCTGGTTAGGCACATGCTGGCTAAAAAATTGGAACCAAAACGCTGACACTTCAGTTAGTAGTGCGCCTTTTTGTGGGATTGGCGTCGGCATAATGACGTCAAAAGCCGAAATACGATCAGTAGCGATTACCAACATATGCTCATCATCAACACGATAGATATCACGCACCTTGCCTCGGTGCAGAATTTCTAAGCTGTCAAAGTTGGTATGATGGACGCTGCGAGTCATTCGGTATCCCTATCGATAAGGGCGGCAATTGTAGTGCCATTGGCTTCAAATGGATATAGAAGACAGGATATAGTACTGGCCTTATGGCGTAAAAAGTAAGAAAATGCGCGTTTTTTCCGGTAAGAGTGCATAAATATGGCCAAAATTGGCATTATCATGGGCAGTGACAGTGATTGGCGCGTCATGCAGGTGGCTGATCAGATGTTAAATGAATTCGATGTCGGCCATGAATGTAAGGTGGTTTCAGCGCATCGTACCCCTGAGCTGTTGTTTGAATATGCATCGACTGCGCGTGAGCGCGGATTGCAGTGCATTATTGCGGGCGCCGGCGGTGCAGCGCATCTGCCTGGCATGACAGCAGCGATGACGGATGTTCCGGTATTAGGTGTACCGGTACCGGGAAAGCATTTGGAAGGTCAAGATTCACTGTTATCGATTGTGCAAATGCCTAAGGGCATCCCAGTAGCGACCTTTGCTATTGGTGAGGCTGGCGCTGCTAACGCTGCTTTATTTGCGATCGCGATGATAGCTAATACAGATCCAGCCCTAGCCGAAAAATTATCTACCTTTCGTGCAAAACAGCGCGACCAGGTATTGGCTAAAGTATTACCACCAGCATAAAGTTGGATGAACGTTGGTTTTAAAACGTCACTAATTCACCACATCATTAGCAGAGTCGAAACAATAGCATGTCATTAGACGTAACATTCCCCTTACAACCGGGTGCCGTTCTTGGCATGTTGGGCGGCGGTCAATTAGGCCGTATGTTTGCCTTGGCTGCAGCCGAGATGGGTTATCAAGTTTGGGTTTATGATCCAAATCAAGTGAGCCCTGCAGGTGAGGTCGCCTATCGCCATATACAAGCCGCCTATGATGACAAAACTGCCTTGGCCGAATTTGGTCAAGCCTGTGCTGTGGTGACTACTGAGTTTGAAAATATCCCAGCAGAAACGCTGCGTTATTTAGAAAGTTATTGTCGCGTCTGTCCAAACCCAAATGCAGTACACATCGCGCAGAATCGAATTCGAGAGAAAACATTTGTAAATGACCTTGGTATTCCGACCTCTGCGTTCAAGGCAATTAATAATCTGCAGGATATTGAAGCGGCTAGTGATCTTAATTTCCCGTGTATCTTAAAAACTGCAGAGTTTGGCTATGACGGTAAGGGTCAAGTAATAGTAGAAGATCTGACAGCGGCGTCGAAGGCTTTTTCTGAAATGGATGGGGTGGCCTGCATCTTGGAAGAAAAAATTCAGCTCGAGAGTGAAATCTCGGTCGTGTTAGGACGTAATCAACAAGGCGAAATTAGTTTCTTTCCGGTGGCCCGCAACGTACATAAAAACGGCATTTTACATATCAGCAGTGTGCCAGCTGAAGTCACTGATGAGCTGCAAACCTATGCCTGTGAGCTGGCCCAGCGTATTGCTGAAAAGCTCGACTATGTAGGCATTATGGCGGTCGAATATTTTATCGACCAAGAACAACGCTTATTGGTGAATGAAATCGCACCGCGGGTACATAATAGTGGTCATTACTCACAGGATGCCTGTTCGATCTCACAATTTGAACAGCAAGTAAGGGTGCTGTCTGGTTGGACGCCAGCTGACACGCGTTACCATACGCCAGTCGCAATGGTGAATATTCTGGGTGATGCCTGGCGCGACGGCCAACTGCCAACCGAGGCGATATATAATAATGTTAACATCAAGGTTCACATCTACGGCAAAGCCGGTGCTAAGCCCGGCCGAAAAATGGGCCACTTTAATGTCCTGGCCGAGTCGGTGACTGATGCGATTAAGTTAGGTGAAGTAGCCTATCAACAGATGATGAATCCACAGGCTTGATGAGCCACTCTATCCTTGAATTTTTTCCTGCCTTCCGCATCCATGCTGCTGACGGATTTCAGCATGCTGCAATAGAACAAATAGCTTTAGATCAGCTCAGCCCCGGCGAGGTGGTGGTTGAAGTCGAATACTCCAGTGTAAATTTTAAAGACGCTTTGGCAGGCAGTGGCAAGGCTAAGATTTTACGCCTGCCTGAGTTAAATGGCGGCATTGATTTAGCAGGCACGGTGATCGCATCAGAACATGCTAATTTCATTCCGGGACAGAAGGTATTGGCCAACGGCAGTGGCTTAAGTGAAGTACATGATGGTGGCTACAGTCGCTATGCAAGAGTGCCTGCCGAATGGTTGGTGTCAATGCCGCCAGGCTTAGATACACGCCGTGCAATGATTTTAGGCACAGCTGGCTTCACTGCCGGTTTGGCAGTACAGCGACTACTCGACAACCACCAGCAGGTATCACAAGGACCGATTGTAGTCACTGGCGCCAGTGGTGGTGTGGGTAGTTTTGCCGTGCAGCTCTTAGCGCAGCTTGGTTTTGAAGTCATCGCAATAACTAGAAAGCAAGAACATCATGCTTATTTGCGTTCCTTGGGTGCACATGATGTCCGACATAGCGATGAGCTGAAGGTCGATATGAGGCCGATGTTAAAAGCTCAATGGGGTGGGGCGATTGATAACTTAGGTGGCGATATGCTCGCTAGCTTGAGTAAAACAGTGAAGCCATGGGGTAATATCGTCAGTGTTGGTATGGCCGCTGGTATTGAATTGAATACCAGTACCATGCCTTTTATTTTGCGCGGTGTTTCTATTTTAGGGGTCACTTCCGCTGCTTGTCCGCAAGCTCTGCGGAAAGATATTTGGCAACGCTTAGGCTCTGATTGGTTAGCGCAAAATTTAGAAGCGGTCTGTGCTGCAGAGATTACCTTGCAAGAATTACCAGAGGCATTTGATGCCCTGTTAAACGGCCAGGTGCAAGGTCGTTATCTAGTTCAGGTTAAGGCTTAGCCGGCAAAGAATACATAAGACAAAAAGACTGCCGCTGAAATACCGGCAGCATCGGCTAATAAGGCGCAGGCAATCGTGTAACGAATCTTGCTGATACCGACTGCGCCGCAATAAACTGCCAGCACATAAAATGTGGTTTCAGTAGAGCCTTGCATGACAGCGGCTACCTTTGCTGGAAAAGATTCCACTCCCTCTGTCTGCATCACATCTAACATCGCAGCGCGTGCACCACTCCCACTAAAGGGTTTCATTAGGGCAGTGGGCAGTGCGTCAATAAAGGCGGTGTCGATATGTAGCAAGCCAAAGCAATAACTTAATCCAGAAATAAAGGCAGCAAGTAAACCACTAACGCGTAGCATGGCAATCGCTAATAACATCGCGATTAAGTAAGGGATTAATTCAATCGCTGTCTGAAAACCTTGTTTGGCTCCGCTAATAAAGGCGGCATAGACATCGATCTTCTGACGTAAGCCAGCTATAACAAATAATGTAATGACTGCTAGTAAAGTGAAGTTAGCAAATAACTGCGCCTGTTGACTCATTTGCTCGGCAGGTAGATTCATAAAGTAGACGGCAAGCGCAATCGGTATGCTGCTTAAGCCAGCAAGATATAAAAGTACGATGCGGTTGAAGAGGTCTAATTTCTGGACGTAGGCGACACTCAGTAGTCCAACCAAGGTCGAAGTAAAAGTGGCTAGCAAAATCGGTACAAATACTTCAGTGGGATAGAGTGCACCCTGTTGTGCGCGAAATAAAAAAACGCTGATGGGTAAGACGGTTACTGAGGAAGTATTGAGTACAAGAAAAAGAATCTGCGCGTTAGATAAGGTGTCCGGCGTTGCATTATTTTTCTGTAACTGTTGCATTGCCTTAATGCCCAGCGGCGTCGCTGCGTTATCCAAGCCTAGAGCATTAGCCCCTAGATTCATGGTGATTGCACCCATAGCGGGGTCACGTTTCGACAGTTCAGGCATTAACTTTCGAAACAAAGGGTCTAAGGCGATTGCAACACGCTCAATTAATCCAGCCTGTTCGGCAATCTTGAAGAAGCCTAACCAGACCGCCATCAGACCGATAAGGCCAATCGAAATGTCGACGCTTAAGTTAGCTGTGTCAAATAAAGCACGAACCGATTGATCAAAGATTAAAGTATTGCCAAAGAAAAGTAATTGGACCAGACATGCTAGAAATGAGAGTAGGATGCAGCCAGCCCAAAACCAATTCAACATGCCTTATCTGCCAATTGCCAAGTAGAAAGGAAGCCACATAATGATCATGAATGCGACGGCTGCTAGCTCTGTCCAGAGGATGATGCGAAAGCGCTTACGTTCTTCGCCAGTGCTATCGCTGGCCCGTATTTTTGACATCAAGGCGTCAAACAAAATAACCATAATAAAAAGCGGTGCAGCTGCCGGTGCAACCAAGGTCTGAACCATTTCAAAGCCGCTATAAGAAATGTATGACCCCGGTTCAGGACGGATTAAAACATCGATAAGACCGAGGGCAATCAAACCCCCGCGGAGTAAGCCCAATGACTTTAAATAATTCATAAAACGTAACGTATAGAGTAAAAGCGTAGTGTAGCAAAAATGTTGCCGGTGAGTTGTTATGTGGCAACGGCAGGAGGTTGCTATATGTGTTTTATATGGCCCCTGTAAATGTACTGTAAAGCATTGGTCTGGAATGGTAAAAACTGATCGATATAAAGGTCGGTATCTGCCAGCATACGGGTTTTATATTAAAAATAAGTTAGGAAGAATAATGAGTATCGATAGTCCACTGCTGCAACCCTGTATTTTGCATGGCGCATTGCAGTTGCGTAATCGTGTGGTGATGGCACCGCTGACGCGCGCGCGTGCGGGTGTCGACAGAGTGCCGAATGCACAGATGAGTCAGTATTATCAGCAGCGCTCTTCAGCCGGTCTGATTATCGCTGAAGCGACGGTGGTTTCAGAGAGGGGTATTGGTTTTGTTGATTCACCCGGTATTTATAATGAGCAACAACTGCATGGATGGCAGCAGTTGGTTGAAGATGTGCATGCCAAAGGCGGTTTGATCTTTTTACAGCTTTGGCATTGTGGACGTGCCTCACACAGTAGTTTTCATAAGCATGCGGCATTGCCGGTTGCGCCCTCTGCAGTTAAATTAGAAGGCGATCACATTCATACGCCAAAGGGTAATCAGGCCTACGAGACTCCACATGCGCTTACTGTCTCAGAGATAGAGCAGACCATTGAAAATTATAAGAATGCAGCTAAGAACGCTAGATTGGCTGGATTCGACGGTGTGGAAGTGCATTGTGCCAATGGTTATTTACTGGACCAGTTTCTACAATCACATACAAATCAGCGTACTGATGATTTTGGTGGCAGTATTGAAAAACGTTATCGCATGGTAGATGAAGTGATACGCGCAGTAATGGAAGAGATGCCGGCAAATAAAATTGGTGTGCGTATTTCCCCGAATGGTGTCTTCAATAACATGGGCGCAACCGACTTTCGTGAAACCTTTAGCTATGTTGCGCAGCAACTCAATCAATATGGTTTGGCCTATTTGCACGTTATGGATGGTCTTTCTTTTGGCTTCCATGAGCTCGGCGAGCCTATGTTGCTGGCCGAATTTCGGGCGCTATTTAGTGGCCCGCTGATGGGTAATTGTGGTTATGATCAGGCGTCTGCTGAGCAGGCAATCGAGAATGGTACAGCCGATCTGATTGCTTTTGGTCGGCCCTATATGAGTAACCCTGATTTAGTTGAGCGTTTTTGTAATGATTGGCCGTTATCGCCAGAAGCTGAGATAGCGTATTGGTATACTCCGATGCAAGAGGGTTATACTGATTTTCCTGATTATCAAGGTGGATAAATCTTCAGTCACAAAGGATTTTAAAATGAAGAAACTACTCGTTAGCTTATGTTTTTTAAGCTCGTCATTTTCGATCGCATTTGCCGATGGTCATCTGTCAATAGCGCCGAAAGGTGCTGAGGTTTATTTTATTCAGCCGGTTGATGGACAAGTCGTATCGTCGCCATTTAGTGTGCGCTTTGGTCTCAGAGGTATGGGCGTAGCGCCTGCTGGTGTCGATAAAAAGAATACTGGACACCATCATCTACTCGTTGATCTAGAGCAGCTGCCAGATTTGTCAAAGTCACTGCCCGCCAGTGATCAGGTGAAACATTTTGGTGGTGGGCAGACAGAGGTAATGCTGAGCCTTCCTCAGGGGCAGCATAGTCTGCAGCTGTTATTGGGTGACCATCACCATGTTCCGCATCAGCCCCCGGTTATGTCGGAAGTCATTACGATTACTGTTGAATAGATTGAGCAAGCTTTAATTCATAACTCATTTTAGGTTGAGCTAAACCATTTTTTTACTTGGTTCATGAGTTAACTACTGACTAGGTGTAGCAAGCTGATCAAGACCAGACTGCTGATGTTACTAACTAGCGCTAGTAAAAAACTTAAGCGCCAAGTGCATGCTGAAAAAAGATGGATAAGGTAGCTACTTGCTGCAATGATAAATAGGTAATTAACCCCTGGGATTGCAAAATAAAGGCCGATTAGTTGGGAGTTAAATACTACCAGCGATAGGTGCTTAAATTCCAATGCTATTGGTAGCTTATTTTCCGTTTGGCGGCTATTGGCTAAGATAATGCTCAGCCATAAGAATAGAGAGTTAGAGACTAGGTTTATTGCGAACTGGTTTAAGCTAATGAGCAACATGTCGGCTAAGCCTTATGTGAGGTTATGTGTTGTTCTTTAAAGATGTTGAGCTAGTGGTTGATAATAAACTTAAAGAACTATTTTAAAAAGACTAACACACCGCTTTATTCAGTCTCAAGCTAACATCTGTTACAGGTCTTGTTTAGGACTATCCAAAATGAGATCGCAACCCTGTCTTTCATGGTATTTTTTTTAATGGTTTAGACCGGTAGAATGCGCTAATTACTTTTTACGGTAGCTTCATTGGCTATCGTAATTAGGTGAAGAAGTGTGAGTGAATGACCATTTGCACAGACGTTTAATCAAGGAGCAATAATGAAAGCGATTATTTTGGCGATAGTGACTGTTGTCAGCAGTAGCTTAGTGCAGGCAGCGGATATTGATGCCGGTAAAGCGAAAGCAGCAACTTGCGCCGCATGTCATGGTGGTGCCGGTATTAGTCCAGCGCCGGTTTACCCGAATTTAGCAGGCCAGAAAGAGATGTACCTCTATCAGCAATTAGCAGCATTTAAGAGCGGTACACGTGATAATGCGATGATGGCTTCTATGGTTGCCGGCTTGAGTGATGATGATATGAAAAATATCGCAGCTTACTACGCCAGTCTTTCATGTCAGTAAGCATGTTGTAAGTGATACCGGCCCGTGTTGTTGGCCGATATAAAATAAAAGCCCCAAGATGGTTAAGTGATCACTTAACTATTTGGGGCTTTTTTAGTTATAGGCTGACATGCTCAAGGCCGAAAGCAATCACTAAAACGACCAATCCAATCAATAAGTTCAGCCCAACCAGTTGGCGAATTTGAGCTAGGCTGTTAGCGCCAGCTGCAAAATCTTCTATTTTGAGTGCACGCCGTAATTTCTGATAGGGGGCAAAAAAGACATGCATGTAGATCAAGATCATGACGATGCCAAAGGCCTGCATTAAATGCACATGCCAGCCGACCGAAGCGAAGCCATCAAAGAATGAGAAGATCATCCAATAGCCTGTCAGTGGTAATAAAATCACGGCTAGCCAGACCCAAACGAAAAAGCGGCCGAGCGTTTTAGACCATAGATTTAATCGCTCCGGTGGTGCCAGTAAGCTGGCCGCGACCGGACGTAGTGCCATGTAGGCAAAGAACATACCGCCAACCCAGATAACGGCACTGATGCCGTGGAGGCTGATGGCTAAGGGATACATGAGGCTATCCAAATTCATAAGCGTTGCTCGCAGTAAAAAGGTAGCCCTAGTATAAAGCAGCAAAACAATTTGCCATACTGACTTGATACCTATGCAAAGCGCTATCAGCTAGGCTAAAGTTGGGTTACAGAGTCATCTACAAGGAAACACCATGGAAAACTGGATTGCACCCTCGATCTTAGCAGCGGATTTCGCGCGTTTAGGAGAAGAGGTCGACCATGTATTGGCGGCAGGTGCGGATATCGTGCATTTCGATGTTATGGATAACCACTATGTGCCCAATCTGACGATTGGTCCTTTAGTTTGTGAGGCCTTACGCAAATATGGCGTGACAGCGCCGATTGATGTGCATCTTATGGTGTCACCAGTCGATCGGCTGATTGGCGACTTTGCGGCAGCTGGTGCCAGCTATATTACGTTTCACCCAGAAGCGAGCGAACATATCGATCGCAGCTTGGAATTAGTTCGTGGCAGTGGTTGCAAGAGTGGTTTGGTGTTTAATCCAGCAACGCCGCTGCATTATCTCGACTATGTGATGGATAAGGTTGATATGATTTTATTGATGTCGGTTAATCCAGGTTTCGGCGGTCAGTCTTTTATTCCCTCGACTCTTGATAAAGTAGTGCAGCTGCGTGAGCGCATTGTCGCTTCAGGTCGGGATATTCGGCTAGAAGTCGATGGTGGTGTAAAGATTGATAATATCGGCGCAATTAAGGCTGCCGGTGCTGATACCTTCGTTGCGGGCTCGGCTATTTTTAACAGCGGTGATTATGCAGCGGCGATAGCGGCGATGCGGCAAGAGTTGGCGGCTGCTAGTCGCTAGCCAACAGCCAATACCAATAAGATAAGGATGTCTATTTTGGCGGGTGCACTAAAAAAGCCAGAATGGCTGTGTTTTGATCTAGATGGCACTTTAGTCGATAGCGCGCCCGATATTGCAGCTGCGATGAATTATGCCCTACAGCAAATGGGCTTAGCCGCCGCAACGCTGGCGGAGGTCCGTAACTTTATTGGTGATGGCGCCACTATTTTGCTGCAACGCGGTTTGCGTCACGCTGGAATCGAACAGCCGAGTGCAGCCGAAATGGCTCAAGCTAAACAGTACTTTGATCTAGCCTATGCTGAAGGTATCGCTGAAAATAGTATTTGTTATGCCGATTGTGAGCGGGTGTTGGCTTCCTTTGCGGCACAGGGGATAGCGCTCGCCTTAGTCACTAACAAGCCACGCCAATTTGTGCCACCTTTGCTGCAACGCTTGGCTTTATCTGATTATTTCTCAGTAGTGGTTTGCGGTGATGATCTAGAGCATAAGAAGCCCCATCCAGAGCCGATTCAATCGGCGGTGGCGCAAATGAATAAAGAAGTTTCTGGGGGCTATATGGTGGGTGATTCAATCACAGATATGGAGGCAGCCATAGCGGCCGGCGCGGGTGCAATTTATATGGCCTATGGCTATAATCGCGGCGTCTCAGTCGAACAATTTAATCCTATACGATTAAATGGATTGGCCCAATTATTGAATTTATTTGAACGAGAGTAGTGGATGTTTCATCTTCCTATAAAAGATTGGCAGTTTGATCAGCGTTGGCGTGCCTAGAGCCGCTGCTAGCTAGTGTCTATCTTTTTTAATTTGAATTTGAGTATCCATGAAGCCATCAACTTTTTCTGAATTTGCCAAACAGGGTTTTAGCCACGTCCCAGTCGTGCGTGAGGTCAGTGCTGATCTCGATACCCCGCTTAGTGCTTATCTTAAGCTCGCCAACACGCCTTATAGTTTTCTATTTGAATCAGTCCATGGTGGCGAGCGCTGGGGCCGTTATTCAATTATCGGTTTGCAGTGTGATGAAGTCATCTCTGTGAGCGGGCAGGAAATCACTCGTAGTCAGCAAGGGCAAGTTGTTGAGCAGTTAAAACATACCGATCCATTGGCGTGGATAGAAGATTATCGCCAACAGTTTAAGTTGCCAGAGATTGCCGGATTGCCTCGTTTTATTGGTGGACTGGTCGGGTATTTTGGCTATGAAACTATCCGCTATATTGAGCCCCGATTAGCGAAACAGCAAAAGCCAGATGCGCTCAATGCACCTGATATCTGTTTGATGACCAGTGGTGAATTACTAGTCTTTGATAATCTCAAGTCTTCGGTGTTTATTGTTTTATTGGTGTCGACTGAAGAGCAAGAAAATCTTGCGCGGGCACAGGCTCGGATTGATGAGCTAGCGGTTGCGATGCAGCAGAAGCTTTCTTTATCAGTATTAGATCTCAGCACTAGCAGTGATAGCCCAGCCAACGATCTTGATTTTGTATCAGGCTTTAGCCAGGCAGGTTTTAAGACAGCGGTTGAGCGTGCGCGCGATTACATTACGCAGGGCGATGCCATGCAGGTGGTTTTGTCGCAGCGATTAAGTGCGCCTTTTCACGGCGAACCTTTAGATGTTTATCGTCATCTCCGCCGCCTCAATCCATCGCCACATATGTATTATTTGCATATGGGTGATTTCCAGATTGTTGGTTCATCGCCAGAAATTTTAGTGCGACAAGAACAGCAGCAGGTTACCCTGCGTCCGATCGCGGGTACACGGCCACGGGGTGTTACTGAAGCAGAGGATCTAGCGTTAGAACACGAATTACTGAACGATCCAAAAGAGCTGGCTGAACATCTGATGCTGATCGATCTTGGTCGTAATGATGTTGGCCGTATAGCGAAGACGGGTACGGTTGAGCTCACCGACAAGATGATTATCGAGCGTTATTCGCACGTGATGCATATTGTCTCGAATGTCACCGGTGAGTTGCTCGATGACTATTCCAGCATGGATGTGTTGCGAGCGACTTTCCCGGCAGGCACTGTTTCAGGCGCACCTAAGATTCGAGCGATGGAAATTATTGACGAGTTGGAGCCGATCAAGCGTGGTGTTTACTCTGGTGCTATCGGTTATCTTTCTTGGTATGGCGACATGGATACCGCTATTGCGATTCGTACGGCGGTGATACAAGATCAAGAGATCCATGTGCAGGCTGGCGCTGGTATTGTCTATGACTCGGTGGCAGAGAATGAATGGCAGGAAACAATGAATAAGGCAAAGGCGGTATTACGTGCCGCTGCGCTGGCCGATAAGCCAGCTAAGCAATAGAAGGAATGTAAAACTATGCTTCTGATGATCGATAATTATGATTCCTTTACCTATAACTTAGTGCAGTACTTTGCTGAGTTGGGTGAGCAGGTGAAGGTTGTGCGTAATGATGCCATCGACTTACAAGAGATCACGCAAATGGCTCCTGATCATATCGTCTTATCGCCAGGCCCTTGTACGCCAAATGAGGCCGGCATTTCACTGCAAGTCGTACAACAGTTTGCAGGTAAGATTCCGCTGCTGGGTGTTTGTCTCGGCCACCAAACGATAGGTCAAGCGTATGGCGGCAAGATTGTAGGTGCCAGCGACATTATGCATGGAAAAACCTCAGCCGTGCATCATCATGATCAGCACATGTTTAAAGGTTGCACGCAACCTTTTACGGCGACTCGCTACCATTCATTAGTGATTGAGAAGAGTAGTTTGCCAGAGTGTTTGCAGGTGACCGCATGGACCGAAACGGAAAATGGTCAGATTGACGAGATTATGGGTGTGCGCCATAAAGAACTGGCAGTGGAAGGCGTGCAGTTCCATCCAGAATCGATCCTCACCGACTTTGGCCACCACGTGCTAAAGAACTTTATCGAACAAAATTAATATGAGTGTTATTCAACAGCATCTAGCTACGCTTATTGATCGACAGGATTTGACGGCTAGCGCGATGGAATCGGCAATGGATAGCATCATGCAAGGTGAGGCGACGCCAGCCCAAATTGCTGGCTTTATTGTTGCCTTGAGAATGAAAGGCGAGACGGTTACTGAGTTGGCAGCAGCGGCACGTGTTATGCGCAAGTTGTCTAGCAAAGTTGATCTGGGGCAGCATGATTTAGTCGACACCTGTGGAACTGGTGGTGATGGCCAAAAAACATTTAATATCTCCACTGCATCAGCGATCGTTGCAGCCTCCGCTGGAGTCAAGATTGCTAAACATGGTAATCGATCGGTTTCGAGTCAGACTGGAAGCGCTGACGTGCTGGAAACGCTGGGTGTGCGTTTAACTATCACATCTGAAGTGATTGCTGATTGTGTGCGCCAAGTTGGTATCGGCTTCATGTTTGCACCGATGCATCATAGTTGTATGAAGCATGCGATTGGTCCACGTAAAGAATTGGCTGTGCGTACTTTATTTAATTTGCTTGGTCCTTTGACTAATCCGGCAGCTGCAAAAAGACAGGTGCTGGGTGTTTTTGATGATGTTTGGCTGGAGCCTTTAGCTAAAGTACTAGACACCTTAGGCAGTGAGCATTGTCTGGTGGTGCATGCCGATGATGGGCTGGATGAAATTAGCATTTCAGCGCCGACGCAGGTCTGCGAGCTGAATAGAGGTGAGATTACGCGTTATCAAATTAAACCAGAAGATTTTGGTTTGCAGCGAGCTGATGCTAGTGTGATCCGAGTTGAAGATGCAAGCCAAAGTGCGCAGATGATCCGCGCAATTTTCGCTGGTGAGCTGGGTCCAGCCGCTGATATTGTTAGCCTCAACGCAGGTGCCGCGATCTACATTGGGAAACAAGCGCCTTCCTTATCGGCTGGTGTTGAAATAGCCGCCAGCCAACTTCAGTCTGGGGCTGCTGCTAAGACCTTAGCCGCGCTTATTGAATTTACTACAACTGCAGCATAAACCAAGTCAGAGAAATTATGAGCAACGAAGTACCTGAAATATTAGATAAAATCCTTACTCACAAACGAGCTGAGGTGGAAGAAAAGAAAACACGTGTCGCTGAGTCACTGATGCAAGAGTGGGCAGAGGATAATAAGGGTGATCAAAGGCCTTTTGAGCAAATGCTAAGAGCGGCAATCAGTGCTGATAAGCCAGGTATTATTGCTGAGGTTAAACGTGCCTCGCCTAGCCAAGGTATTTTGCGTGAAAATTTTGATCCGATGTCGATTGCGAGTAGCTATCAATTTGGTGGTGCTACCTGCTTGTCAGTCTTAACTGATAGTGAGTTCTTTAAAGGTGGTGGCCCAGCGTTAGAGTTTGCACGGAAGTCATGTGGACTGCCGGTATTGCGTAAAGATTTTATTATCGACCCTTATCAAATTTATGAGACTAAGGCGCTGACCGCAGATTGTGTTTTATTGATTGTATCGGCACTGACGGATGAAGCCTTAGTTTCTTTGTATGAGCTCGCAAAAACATTGAACTTGGATGTCTTAATCGAAGTGCATAATGAGCAAGAAATGCAACGTGCTCTAGCCTTGAAGCCAACCTTGATCGGCGTTAATAATCGAAACCTTCATACCTTTGAAGTCGACCTAGAGACTACTTTGCGTCTGCGTGACATGGTGCCGCCTGAAGTGGCCTTAGTTACAGAAAGTGGCATCCACTCGTTAGAGGATGTCGCTAAGATGCGTGAAAATGATATTCATCTATTTTTGGTCGGTGAAGCCTTTATGCGTGCTGAAGATCCAGGCCAGAAACTGAAGGAATTATTTTTTCCAAACCGCAGTTACTAAAGGATTTGGCGGGTAAGTTAAAGAGTTAGGAAAATGAATGAAGAATCAAAGATCAGCTTATATGGTTTTAACAACCTGACTAAGACACTGAGTTTTAACTTTTATGATATTTGTTACGCAAAAAACGAACGTCAGCGTACCGAGTATTTGGCTTATATTGATGAGACTTATAACAGTCAGAGACTAACTGAAGTACTGCAGGAAGTGGCTAAGATTATCGGTGCCAATATCCTCAATATTGCAACACAGGACTACGAGCCTAGTGGTTCTAGTGTCACTATGTTGATCTCAGAGGAAGATGCCTATGATGTTGATGATCCTAACTGCCCCAGTGTGGTTGCACATTTGGATAAAAGCCATCTAACTGCGCACACTTATCCAGAGTCACATCCTGATGGTGGCATCAGTACCTTCCGGGCCGATTTAGATATTTCGACTTGTGGTCGTATTTCACCGTTAAAGGCGCTTAACTTTTTAATCGATAGTTTCGATGAGGATATCGTCATTATGGACTACCGCATCCGTGGGTTTACTCGCGACGTGGAAGGTAAAAAGTTTTACAAAGATCACTCCATGTCATCAATTCAAAATTATCTGTCAGAACGTACGCGGGCTCAGTATCAAATGATTGACGTCAATGTCTATCCAGAGAATTTCTTTCATACCAAGATGATGCTAAAGGATTTTTCTTTTGATAACTATCTGTTTGGTCAGGGCTTAGATGATATTGACAGTGCTGAGATGGAGTTTGTTGAGAAGCGACTCCGGAAAGAAATGACAGAGATTTTTTATGGTATGAATATGCCGGACTAGATCCAGTAGGCGCCGCTAGTCATGCATTTAGACACCAGCGTCATGATTTTTTTGATCGGCTTAGGGAGTTCATACGCACCAAGTTTTCTAGCTTCATCACCGTGATGACGCTCGTCATCACGCATCTGTTCCAGAATCGCTCGGCTACGATTATCGTTCAGCGACAATTGTCCTAGATGATTATCTAAATGATGTTCGACCTGTGCCTCGGTTTCTGCAACAAAGCCCAAGCTCCAACGATCGCCGACCCAGCCCGCAGTCGCACCTAATAGATACGAAGTAACATACCAGAACGGACTTAAGAGGCTGCGCGGTGCCTTTAGCTCTGCCAAGCGAGTTTCACACCAAGCGAGATGATTAAGCTCTTCCTGTGCTGAGGTTTCCATTTGGCGTAGTGTCTCTTGATTGCGAGCCGTAAGGGCTTGGCCGTGATAAAGCCCCTGTGCCGCAATCTCACCGGCGTGGTTTACGCGCATTAATCTGGCCGACTCGACTTGCTCCGGCAGGCTTAGTTGATCTTCGATCATATGCTGTGCCGGATAGGCGACAGAAGTTGTTCTGCGTTGCAAGGTCACTACACGCAGGCCACGGTCAAATTCTTGGATCAGACGATCTGCGGGACTGAATTGGCGTAATGCTTTATTGGGCGTGTTACTCATGGTTCGAAGCTATGTTAGTTGTCTTGCTAGTAATTCGATGGGATGCATAATGTCAACGTGTTGTCCTTGCTCCGCCAATGCCATACGCAGCTGGCTGCTGCAACCGACGTTAGCTGACAGCACCAGCTCGGGCTCGGCTACGACGATGGTTTCAGCCTTGCGCTGGGCTAAGGCCTGGTTACTGGCTTCAGGTGTCAATAATTGCACAGCACCGGCACCACAGCAGTGTAAATTATCATCGAATAGGTGCAAATCAAGCTGCGGTATTTTGCCTAATAATGTGTACATAGCCTCTACTGCGGCCAAGTTAGTCTGCAAACTACAGGGGATATGGAGTAATACTTTTTTTGGAAAAGCGCGCGGTTTTAGCGCATCGAATTTATCTTGTGCCAGCAGCCATTGATGGATGTCCCAATGTTTAAGGCCAGCTCTATCTAATCGCTCTAGCTGGCTGCCGCAACCGCTGGCAATACTAATGACATCACTGCATGGCTGTTTGCTCCAACGCTGACGTAATTGTGTTTGCTGTTTTTCAGCATGGGCGGATAAGCCAGCATGCTGCGCTAAGGCGCTGCAACAGTCGTTGGCGGCGCTTAGGCGTGATTCATAGCCGACAGCGCGAATTAGCTGCTGCGCGCTGTCTAAGGCGCTCTGATCCATTATGCGGCCACTACAACCCTGGAATAAGAGTACCGATTTAGCTGAGCCGCGGGCAGTAATCTTTATAGTGCCTACTTTCTGTCTGTTTTTAATGCTGCCAGCGAGCCTAGCAAGCTGGCTCAGAGGAGAAGAACCGGAGCGATTCAGTCGCCGTGCTAGTGGTAAGCTAGCTCTAATTATGGTTTGACCGATGTGGCTACTGAGGCTATGAATGAAAATAGTCTGGAGTAAGCGTGTGATAACAGGTAGATGTTGGCGATAAGCGCTGCGGCCGGCATCAATGATGGTTTCAAAATCGACCTTGGCCGGACAGACCTGCTGGCATTTTAGACAGGTGGTACAGCTCTGTAGATGCTGGCTGAGGGCAGGGCTGGGGTCTAATTGGTCGGCTAAGAAGGCCTTTACCAGTGAAATGCGTCCACGTGGAGATTCGCCTTCATGTTGGCTGACAGCATAGGTCGGGCAATGAGGCAGGCAGAGGCCGCACATTACACAATGCTCGGTGTTTCTTATACTGTCAGTAGGATGCGACATTGATGGGCTACAGCGGCTTACGTTTCGATTAAGGTTACCTTTTACTAGAGTTTAGGATTTATTGTCATGAGTTACTACAAACGCCATATGTTTATTTGTACAAATCAGCGTGAGGACAAGATTTGTTGCCAAGACCACGAAGCCTCTGAAAAGCGTGATGCGGTAAAAAAGATAGCAAAGGAACTTGGCCTTAGTGGCCAAGGCAAGATTCGTATCAATAACGCTGGCTGTTTGGATCGTTGCTCAGAGGGGCCAGTGGCCGTGGTCTATCCGGATCAGACCTGGTATCGCTATGAAAGCGTGGCCGATCTTGAGGAAATTGTGCGTCAACACCTCGATCAAGGCCATCCAGTTGAGCGTTTGAAGATCTAAGGGGGTTGAATTTGGATAGGGCGATTGCCCTAGCAAGAGTTAAGAGGCCTTGACAATTCTTGATCTATATTAGAAAATGAAAATATTCAAATATTCTTGAATGTTTTTTTACTCCTCTTGTGGTATCTATTGCGCGACGCTCCTAAATTAGGCCGTCGCGTTTTTTTTGCCCAAAAAGTAACCAGGAAGCGTTTAATTGGCTTGTTTAGCCTTAACTACTCTAGTAGTATTGCGCGCCTTTACAGAATTCTATTACCCGTATGAAAACACTAAGTACAAAACCTGCTGACGTGGTTCGCCAATGGTTTTTGGTTGATGCCACTGATAAAACATTAGGTCGTCTATCGACTGAGATTGCTCATCGCCTGCGTGGTAAGCATAAGCCAGAGTACACGCCACACGTGGATACGGGAGATTACATTATTGTAGTTAATGCGGAAAAAATTCGTGTTACCGGCAATAAATTGAACGATAAGATGTATTACCATCACACCGGTTACATCGGCAACATGAAGAAAACTAACCTTTCTGATCTGTTGGATGAGCACCCAGAGCGCGTCATCGAGACTGCAGTTAAGGGTATGTTGCCAAAGAATCCACTAGGTCGTGCCATGTTCTCAAAGCTTAAAGTCTATGCTGGCCCAGAACATAAGCACCAATCGCAGCAACCAGAAAATCTGGATATTTAAAGAATATGGCTACTACTCAATATTACGGTACCGGACGTCGCAAGAGCTCTTCTGCCCGCGTCTACCTTAAGCCTGGCAATGGCCAGATTGTTGTTAACTCGCGTGAAGATAACGTTTATTTCGGTCGTGAAACATCACGTCGTATTATTCGTCAGCCGCTAGAAGCAACTGACACATTAGCGCAATTTGATATCAACGTACGCGTCAGCGGCGGTGGTTCAAACGGCCAAGCCGGTGCGATTCAGCTCGGCATCGCTCGTGCATTGTTGGTTTACAACGAAGAGCTGCGTGGTGAGTTGCGTAAGGGTGGTTTCTTAACCCGTGACGCACGTGAAGTTGAGCGTAAGAAAGTCGGTTTACGTAAAGCGCGTAAGAAAGAGCAATACTCCAAGCGTTAATCTTTATAGTGCTCCAGACCAGCGGTCTGGAGCACGACTTTATTTTTTCTTGTTTCCTTCGAAAGTAGGCCTGCATTGGCTGATTAGCCGATTTCCCTGCAAAATTCTCGTGATCGACTAAGCATTTCTCAGTTTTTCTAATGCAGCGGCAGATGCCTGTTGTAAGAATAAGCTATCCACACCCACGGTCAGTAGGCTAAAGCCTTGTTCTTTATACGGCGCTACCGCTTCTGCGCTGACACCAAAAATACCTAAAGCCTTACCGTGATCGATACAGGCCTCACTGATCTGTTCGATCGCTTCAATAAACTCCGGGTTGTCAAAATCACCGACTTGACCGAGGCTGGCAGATAGGTCGTAAGGCCCGATCAGCACCGCGTCAACACCTTCGCAACTTGCCATTGCATCAATATGAGTAATTGCATTGCGACTCTCGGCTTGGATGACGATGATCGTTTCATCGTTTGCTCGTGCCAAATATTCCTGAAAATGTAAGCCGTAATCATGTGCTCGACCCAAGCCAACGCCGCGTTGTCCTTGAGTCGGATATTTGCACACACGGACGATGTCTTGTGCTTCGGCGAGGCTCTCTACCTGCGGTACGATAATTCCAGCAGCACCGGCATCTAAGGCTTTTTTAATAAAGCCCTCATCAAAGCCTGGCACGCGCACTAAACACGGACAGTCACCGGCAGCCTGTAATAGGCGAAAGACCTCATTCGGCCCGAGTGCGCCATGTTCGGCGTCGATGAAGAGCCAATCGTAGCCAAGTTGCACCGTCATTTCGACCGCTTCAACACTGGCCATCGACATTAAGGTGCCATAAAGCACTTCATTATTGAGCAGTCGTTGCCGTAACGTCATAGTGATTATCCGCTTAAATGACTTTCAGGCCGTTATCGCCACCCAATAACAAGACATCAGCGGGTCGAATAGCGAAGATACCGACCGTAACCACACCTGCTAAAACGGCGATCTTGGTTTCCATTTCTATCGGTTGTGTAATTTGGAGCTTGTGTACATCGATAATAATATTGCCGTTATCGGTGGTAAAGCCTTCACGTAATTCTGGCACTCCGCCAAGTTGCACCATGCGACGTGCCACTGCACTGCGTGCCATCGGTACGACCTCAATCGGTAGTGGAAAATCACCAAGGTGTTTAACTAATTTCGAATCATCGGCAATACAGATAAACTTCTTACTGGCGTTGGCGACAATTTTTTCGCGCGTCAGTGCGCCACCACCCCCTTTAATTAAGGCGTGTAGTTCAGTGGCTTCGTCGGCACCATCAACATATAAAGGCAGATCGCCAGTAGCATTTAGGTCGAGTACTGGGATATTGTGAGAACGTAAACGTTCCGCTGATGCTTCAGAGCTTGCGACTGCGCCATCAATCTTGCCGCGAATCTTAGCTAGGGCATCGATAAAATAATTGGCGGTCGAGCCGGTACCGACGCCGATTACATCGTCGTTTTGTATATAATCGAGAGCTGCTTCGGCAGCTAAACGTTTTTTGTCGTCGGCATTCATGGTTTTTCTCACTAAAGACGGGCTGATCAAGGACTATATAGATTACTCTAAAGGCTAAAGCATATTGTGACAATTTCAAAGACACAGATGGAAATCAGCAACACTAAAATAAAGCAGCTCACGGAGATGATTCCGGCGACCAATGTCTATGACGTGGCAGATGTCTCGGCGCTAACCTTTGCTAAACGCTTGAGTGGTCGTCTTAATAACCAGGTGTGGTTAAAGCGTGAAGACCAGCAGAGTGTGTTTTCATTTAAATTGCGTGGCGCCTACAACAAAATTTCTAATCTCTCTACTGAACAATTACAAGCTGGCGTGATTGCAGCGTCTGCCGGCAATCATGCGCAGGGTGTTGCACTAGCGGCGCAGCGGTTGAAGATTAATGCCCAAATTGTGATGCCAACGACCACTCCACGAATAAAAGTGGAGTCAGTGTGTGCACTAGGTGCGGAAGTGGTTTTATATGGTGATAACTATGATGAGGCCTGTGCGTATGCTTTAGAGTTAGCCGCTGAAACGGCCCAAACGTTTATTCATCCTTACGATGATATGGCCGTTATGGCCGGGCAGGGAACCGTTGCTAAAGAGATTTTGGAGCAATTTAAAGCGCACATAGATGCCGTATTTATTCCGGTAGGTGGCGGTGGTTTGATAGCTGGTATGGCGGCTTGGCTACGCAGATATGCGCCAAATACAAAGATTATTGGTGTTGAGCCAGAAGATGCAGCAACCTTACATACAGCATTGGCAGCCCAAGAGCGTGTTATTTTAAAACAGGTCGGTATCTTCGCTGATGGTGTTGCGGTGAAGCAAATTGGTCAGAATACGTTTGATGTGGCGCGTCTTTGCGTGGATGAAGTGATTCTCGTTTCTACTGATGAAATGTGTGCTGCGATAAAAGATATTTTTGATGATACACGGGTATTGTCTGAGCCTGCTGGTGCGTTGGCCGTTGCTGGTGTGAAGAAATATATCGCTAGAGAGAACTGTGAAAGTCAGAATTTAGTAGCCATTAATAGTGGCGCTAATGTTAATTTTGACCGGCTCCGTCATGTCGTTGAACGTTCCGAGGTTGGTGAGGGGCATGAAGGTCTATTTGCAGTCACGATTCCAGAAGAGAAGGGTAGTTTTTTACGTTTTTGTTCGATTATTGGAAAATGCAGCATCAGCGAATTTAATTATCGTTACTCGAAACCTTCTGAGGCGCATATTTTCTTAGGTGTGAAGTTTGAACAGGCTGAATCAGAAAAACCTGCAATGATCGAGAAGCTTGTTGCTAACGGTTATGCGGTGGTTGATATTTCAGATAATGAGATGGCAAAGCTGCATTTGAGGCATTTGGTCGGCGGTCATTCGCCTGAGATGGAAGATGAGTTTTTAGTTCGCTTCGAATTCCCTGAACGCCCCGGGGCTTTGTTGCAATTTTTAGAAGGCATGGGTTCGCGATGGAATATCAGTTTATTTCACTACCGTAATCACGGTGCTGCTTATGGACGTGTGCTAGTTGGTGCGCAAGTGGCGGAGCAAGATCATGACGCGTTTCGAGACTTTTTAGATGATTTAGGCTATCGATATCATGAGGAGTCAGATAACTCTGCGTATTCTCTATTTTTGAGATAGCATAAAAAAAGGGCCCGTTTAGGGCCCTTTTCAGGTCTTACTCAGCTTATCTGCGTTTAGCAGGAGCTTTTTTCTTCGCGGCTACCTTTTTCTTAGGGGCTGCTTTTTTCTTTGCGGCTACCTTTTTCTTCGCGGCTACTTTTTTCTTAGGAGCTGCTTTTTTCTTTGCGGCTACCTTTTTCTTAGGAGCTGCTTTTTTCTTCGCGGCTACCTTTTTCTTAGGGGCTGCTTTTTTCTTCGCGGCTACTTTTTTCTTAGGAGCTGCTTTTTTCTTTGCGGCTACTTTTTTCTTAGGAGCTGCTTTTTTCTTTGCGGCTACCTTTTTCTTAGGAGCTGCTTTTTTCTTCGCGGCTACCTTTTTCTTAGGAGCTGCTTTTTTTTTCGCGGCTACTTTTTTCTTA